>TARA_B110000908_G_C10267755_1_pt1 | contig 12026 bp, 12 predicted proteins | sample TARA_B110000908 | Tara Oceans TARA_B110000908 (sample SAMEA4398067) | marine metagenome | biome: Polar Biome; feature: [DCM] deep chlorophyll maximum layer (ENVO:01000326); material: water (ENVO:00002006), including particulate matter (ENVO:01000060) such as... | depth 36 m
CTGATGATGGATACTATGTGGATGCTTCTGGAGTGGTACAACAATGTTATTCATCATTATCTAACGTAGATTCGGTGACATGTGACGGTCCCAATTCTGCCAATATTCAAACTGTAAGCTGTAATGCTGGATATGTTGAAACAGGATCAGCAGGTAGTAGTCTAGCTTGCGCGGCCTGTTCTAATGGACAATGGTCGAATGTCGGCGCTACAACGTGTCAAATGTGCCAACACAGCATTTCTAACGCAAATTCAGTGACGTGTGCCTCGCCTAATGGTGGAAGCCCCCAACTTGTATCTTGTATGACAGGCTACTACGTAAATGGTCAAGTCTGTTCTGTATGCAGCGGCAACACGGTCGATAACGCAGTATACAGCTGCACGGCTAGTACCAATACCAGTGGTACTGCAGTTTCATGTCTCACCGGATACGGCGAATTCAAATGTTTGGGCAGTAACGGTGCCGCTAACAGCAATTGCGCGTCGGGAACCGGTATATCGAACTGTGCCAGTCTGACGGACACTAATGGAAACACTTGTATCTTTGCATGGGCACTAGACACCACGGCGGCCAGCACGGCGTTGCAATGTGGTGAAAACACATGCCAAGCAGGTGAATATGTATCTAACCATAATTGCGAGGCATGTAACGGGACCGACACGGGTAATGAACTCGACGAAGATAAGACAGTTTTTGCACACAGAGGATTACACGATGGCGACAGTAAATGTTGCCCAACAAGTCAAGTTTACGCTACATCTCGTCGTCGTCTATTAAGTTCTTGGATGTTGACTAGCGGCATGGGCGGCGGCGGCGGTGGTAGTCCTTCCTCTGGAAGTTGCATGGCCAGAGCATTGTGTAGTGCCCATCAATGCACTGTAAGTAGCCAATCTCATAGCGCCACTACAACATGCGCAAAAACATCATGCACTGACACTGAATGTGTTTGTGTATAATAAATAAAATTGAAATGAATTAGAATTTCAATGAATAAGTTAAATTAAAAAAATATAAATTAAATGTCTATTTAAGTTAATAAATTATTGTAAATGTATGTATGTATTCTACTATATCTCTCTTTGTTTCTTCCAATGGCTTCCGCAATAATGTCTTGTTATGATTATACCATGCAATATAGATTAGACGACCCTAGGACTATTTCATTGGAAGACCGTGAAAATTATGTAGCAAAATTGTGTGATACGCTTCGTTTTTGTCATTCGGATCCACAATTATATTCTTTTCAAGTGTATAAGGACGATATATCTAGATGTTATAATCAACGCATGTATAATTTTGATGAAAATATATTGGAACAACCAAATATTTTAAATTATATAAATACATTGCGTGATTTAGAAGATGCTAAGATAAGGTTAGATACTCAGACAGCCATGTGCAAAGATGCGATGACTTCAACTGTAGAATCTGTTCGTTTGCGTTCTGGTTATTTGCGTGAATTTCAATATTCGCACATTCCAAGGGTGTCTGGTGATGTTTTAATGACATTAAGAAGTGAAAATGATTTATTTGTTTCAAATTCTGATCGTCAACTAAGGGATATCGATAGGATGTTTAATGTAACATCACTTCAATATAATCATATAGAAAAAATGTTAAATGACATTAAGAAAACATCGGCTGAGATTGATACGTTGTATTATGAATCGGAGTCTGCAAAAGAACGTTTTCATGAGGCTGAATGGGAAATAGAGAAAAATGTAATAGAATCTTTATTGGAAGTAGAACAAATTTAAATTAATGTTTTATTTAACTTTAGTCATTGTATGTGAGTTGGAAATTTACGAGACACGTGACAAGGACATCGTATGCATTCATTCTGACAATTTCTGTAAGTACATCGAGTCTTTCTTGTTCACCTGCAATTTGATTCAATTTTGACCATCTGAGAGAATCTCTCTTGAGTTTGTGTGCGAGAACCTCAAAATCGACAGCATGTTTGGAGATGGAACCTCTGACTTTTTTGATTTCGGCTTTTGCGCTGTTTTCGTCACCGAGAAGTCTGGCGGTGGCATCGGCGTATTTCTGGTTGGCGGCCTCCAAATCGGCTTTAGTAATCCATCTGTTCATGGTATCGCCGTGTTTTTTCATGGTGTCTACAAGCGCCTGGCGTTCGTTTTTCCACTGCTGCTGGAGATCAGCAATCTTATCTGCGTAGTCACTGGCAGCGGTACGAGCATTTTCCATTCTCAATTTCTGCTGGAAAGGGTAGTTGAACGACTCAAGGAATTGTTCGAGGTTGTCGTCGTGTTTGGAGATGGCACATCCAGAATCGTGGAGAATTTTTGTAACGGCTCTCTTCCAGTTGGGTGGAGAAGAGACGTACTGATTTGTACGACTTGGGGGGTCCACAAAATCTTGACTGATTTTGTTGAGAGCGTTGTTAAATTTTTCACAAGCTTGGTCAATACCTCTGTATTGTCCAACCATTTCGTCCCATTCGGATTTAAAACGATTTCCAGAATCCTCCGAATAAAAATCATGACCCTCAACATAGGTTTCATTGTTTACGGCACTTGCGCCATCGAGTTTCCATTGGCCTCCGTTGGTATCTCTTACTGCGAGCTTACCATTACATCTTTCTGTTGAGATTGGTTTTACGGCGCCACCGATATCTGCTGCGGCGAAATTAGAAATACCTAGTAATATACCTACAATGGCAGTTTTCATGTTATTCTTTTTAATGTGATTCTTTTATAGTGTTTTTTTTCAAAGAGCGCAACTCTCAGGTGGGTAGTATTTACATGGATGAATATAATTGAAATGTTATTAAGAATTTTCATACTTTTTACTATGTTTTATATTAGTTGGTCCATTAACATTGGTCAAATAGCCGACGCATGTATACGTTTAATTCAACCACCATCCTCTAATTCAGATATAGACACGCTATTAAGAACGTTAGACGTAAATTGTCTTCACTATTATAATCTTCATGTAGATCCACTTGTAATAACTAATTTAACAGATTTATACAAGCGTGGGACGGAGAGTGCTCAACAATATCAAAATATGTATACGGCAAATGAACACGAACAATATAATGCAAAATCTTGGCTTTCAATGGTCGCTTCGGACCCACTTTCCAATGTTCAAAGACAAGCAAAAGAATGCAATGCACATTTATTAAAATCATTTATAGGAAATGAGGATATTGTTAGGACAGGAGACGTGTTCTTAAAATCTTTAAAATATATGAACCGATGCTTTAATGATACATATGCATTTGCAAAACATCAACAATATCAGTTATTGATTGATTTCAATCATCGGATTTTATTAGTGTCAAATGCTTCACAAACTATGAAAAATAAGTATGTACAAATGAACCATGATCATACATCTCTAATGGATTTTAGACAAATCTATAAAAATAATATCATATCCAACTATGAAAAAATATTCATAGATCCTATAAAAAATTAAAGAATCAACCCGCTTTAAAAGATCATATATAAAGTCTGTTTTTTATTTGAACATATGATTGTATTTATTATATTATTGGTGTCAGTTGTATCCGGACATGTCAATCAAAATTGTTCGGAAGAAAGTAATTATATGCCACCATATGAAGATGGTACTATTTTAGATCCATGTAATGATGGCGAATGTTGGTCATATTGTGATCATATACAATGGCACGAAACGAATTACAATGCCTCTGATTTTTCAGAAGAAAATATGGATGAAGAACAACACGATTGTCTAGAATCCGCATGCACAAATTTTTTTTATGGACACGTTAATTTACAAGTATTGGAAGAATGTGCCCACTTTAAATGTTTAGTTTCTCCACAAAAAATAGACAAAAGTAGACCTTGTGCTATGGTATTATTGGACGCGTCTTCATTATACGCGTCCCTAGAACGGCAGAAATTGGTCATTGATAGATGGATCATTGGAAATCGATCTTTGGTCGAATACAATAAACACCATTTCATGTATAATGTCAATAATATTTTAGACGAACAACATTCGTCTATATGGAATCTAGAACTCACCGTCCATGATATGAATTCTGTGTTAGAAATAAAAGATCCCGTTGCAGAAAATGATATGATCGTCAAAATTATCCGCGGTTTAACACAATCTGTCAACGATTCACATGTTATAGGTAAACATATCAAAAATGCCACCGCTCAAACCACAAACATTCGAAATAAACTAAAATTAATTTTAGATCAGACACAATTGTCAAAAGTGTATGCCCAAGCCATGATTAATGTTAAAGATTTTCTAGATATTGTCAGGCAAGATATTATACGGTCCTATGTTTATAATACAACATCCTGTCAGGATAAATTGACATGGGATAAAAAAATTGAAACGGATTGCGATTTATGCGATCATGGAACATGTTTATTTGATGCACAACACGCTTCATTCCAATGTAAATGTGACGTAGGATTTATGGGCGATTATTGCGACGAACCAAAAACATCGTGTCAACACCAACCTTGTATTAACGCTGGAACATGTTTTGACACAACAAATGGTTTCCGATGCGAATGTCCGACCGCATGGGCCGACATTTTCTGCGAAAGAATTATAGATCTTTCCAAAGGTTGTTCCGAAACCCCATGTCAAAATAATGCTGTATGTATTGAAGAATCACATGGATATTCATGTCAATGCAAATTTGGATGGATAGGAACAAATTGTCAATACTCGATTCGAACATGCGACGAAACACAACCATGCGACCACGGAGAATGTCATTTTAATGGAGATACATTACAATGCATATGTCCAAAAGAACCTACATACAATCAACCATTTTATAAAGGCGACACATGCGCTATTATTCAACAAAATTGTGACTTTGACCAAAATGAATACGAAAAAAATGTTGAGATTCGCGGTAAACCTTGTTCAGGACACGGACTTTGTACATTAGATAGGAAAAATAACGACTGGTCATGTCTATGTGATCAATCGTACATTGGTAGACGATGTTCAATCAATATCGATGAAGCCGATAAATGTCTACTCATGTCTGTAGAATGTAAACACGGTTCATGTGAACAGTGTACGGATAAAAACAATTGCACTTGTGTATGTGATACTGGGTTTGAAGGAGAAAAATGCGATCAACCAGTAAATCCATGCGAACCAACCCCATGTCAAAATCATGCGCCATGTATACCGGAATGGTTAGATTTTCATTGCGATTGTTCCAAAATCCCTGGATCTTATGGCGGAAAATTCTGTGCTGAAAAGATAACATGTGCAGATAAACCTTGTGGGCCCGAAGCCATTTCATGTAATGATGAATCTTCAGATATTTCAGGTATACATTGCGTATGTCCGGCTGGAAAAGTTGGATCTAGATGTGAAAAAGATATAGAAAAATGTTCGGAACATGCATGCTTAAACGATGGAATATGTGTTCAAGGGTTAATGGGCTTTTGTAAATGTATTAATGGTTATACGGATGACCGTTGTCAGAATGAACCACTTTTTTGTGAAAAAAAACCATGTGGTTCGTACGGAACATGTAAAGTAACCTCAAATGGATATAAATGCACGTGCATGATTGGATTTGAAGGAGAACAATGCAATCATAATATTGATGATTGTTCTCAAAATCTATGTCAAAATGATGCCACATGTATAGATCTAATTAATGACTATGAATGTGTTTGCGGCGAAAAATGGAGAGGAAAACACTGTGAAATAGAAAAATCACCATGTGATGATATCACATGTCATAATAATGGCATATGTATGGATACAAGATATCAAAACTGGACTAAAGCTTCCTTCAAATGCGCGTGTCCATCAGAAACATGCACAAGGAGATTTCCATTAGGATCGGCTATTATTACCAAGAAAAAATGGTATACGCCATATTGGACCATTTTAATAGGTATTGCCATAGGCATTGGGGTAGCAACGGCACTCGTATCTTATTCTTATTGTTATTCGTTTAATGGGCGCAAACCAAGATCTAAACACAAATTAATAATGATGAATTAGATCTATAAAAGGATGAATAGTAAGGTATATACATGGCTTCTGAAATGAAACTTTTAAGAAAACCACAGCATCCACATTACGAAAGTTGTTCGAAACAAGAATGTCAAAATATGATAGACGTATCTTCTGTAAAAACAATATCTCTTATTACCAATAAAATAGATGAAAAAATAAAAGAATCTACAGAACAACAAAAAACAACGTCCGATTTGAAAAGAACCAATGCCGTCCTTAAACTAAAAGACGATTTACACCAAGAACTTAGAGAAATGAACCATACTATTCAGATAGAAATGACTAAAGGATTGGACGATAGACTAAGATACATCTTAGAAAAAATAGATTTGAATACAAAAAATATTGCATCCATTCAAGCGACATTGGCAGATATGACCGCAGATATGAGGACAAGATGCAAAGAAACACACGAAACCATTAAAACAGATGAAGAAAAATTAAATTCAGTGTCAGATAAATTACAATCTGAACATAAAGAACTACAAACATTGACAGGGAATGTAAAAAAACTTTATGATGCGTATAATAATGCAGATAATTAACATTATTTTAAGCATATATTGGCGCGCGTTGATAGATATGTTTTAAAGTTCGTCATTAGGGTCAGGGTAGAAGTCTTTACTTGACCAATATTTGGTGTTTTTACACAAACCGGCTTGTACAAGTTTGTCCATTATATCACTAAGTTCTTGGAATCCAGGATGGTTATCACCCTCTATTTCTTCATATAGTTCCACTAGTTTATCATATCTTTCGACTTGAAAGTCAACGATGGATTTTAAATATTTATTTTCCTCTATTAATCTTTGAACAATAGCTCCTTGTTCAACGTTGGTAACAACAGTCAATGCTTTATAATCTCTAATTGTATTCATCACTTAGTAATTATAAATTGGTTATGTACGTATTTTTTTTCTGAATAAGTGTTAATTGTGTGATTCAGACTCGTGGTCTTGAATATATCTCTTTATATTTGCAGCAATTGAGTGCGAAGATTGGTGTTTATTATTGTCCACAACAGTCACTACTACAACACGGTAATTCGAATGTTTTAAAATATTTTATCATTCAAATCACGATATCGCATATCAAAGTAAAATAAAAGAACTGGAATAATTTTTTGTCAAATAAATTGTAATCTATTGTGCGGTGATACTCAACAACATCCCACGCGAACCACCAATAAATTGCATCAAATCCTTTCTAACATACATATACAAAAACGACACAATAAAAAGGTGATAAAAAACAAACTTCACTATACATTCTTTGGGGTTTTTGTGTGTTTGCTAATGTTTACGCATTATAACAAGGGGATGTTTGCAATCAATAGTTCCGTAAAAGTATAGTATATATGGATCATATATAACACACAAATGTCTGTGACGCGCACAAAAAGATGCGATCCTTGTGGAACACGCGCAACGTCAAATAGAAGCCGCTACTGTACAAATTGTACCCAATACTTTCGACCCCGTGGTGTTTCTGATTTTGATTGGCTGTTTTGGACAGAAATAAATAAGGCTGGGCGGCACAATGTCTCTCTCTCTCAAGAACTGCAAGATTCTGTCATTCATGGTGCAGATATAAACGTGGAAATTTATGGACAAACAGGACTTATGGTGGCAATCAAAAAAGGAAACAACCTCATTGTACAATTTCTTGTCGGGATACAGGAACTAAACATTAATTCCCAAGGAAGACATAACACAAATCCACTCTTGATAGCTGCACGTTACAGGCCAGACGTTTTAGCAACGTTGCTTTCGGTACCAACTATCAATGTCAATTGTCGAACGAACGCATCTGGTTTCCAAGGAATGACACCAATAATGATTGCGGTTCATTTCAATAAACAGACAAATGTACGCTTGTTGTTACAAAAGGGTGTCGACCTAACATTGACCGATATACGAGGAAAAACCGCTCTCACCATGTCGTTTCATCATCCATACGAGAGAGGCGCACAGAATATAGTACGAGCTTGGTTCACCCGGGTAACATCGGTATTGAATCGGTTGAGATATAAAACAAGAAGAAAAAGACGTCGGCGGGAAAAGGGATTAGCCAGATATGTTTCTAGAAAAAAAAACCTACCTGACGACATTGAAGGTGAAATTAAGCAACGTTTGCACCACAGATTCGACCACTTAACGTTTTGATAATAACATTATATTAGTTTACTCTAAAGTTCATCTTCGTCTTCATCCTCTGCGTCGCCTGGACTCGATTCTTGGCGTTTTGAACGATTGTTACAATTTCAATCACAATCATACGGCGCCACATAAACATCCACCATGTCACTTTTCCATTGAAATACACCCACCTTTTTAAAAATAAGTTCAGAAAATGTATTCGAGGTTGGTTCTACAAAAACAGATTTGGCCACAGCTGTATCTATAGTGACCTCGGCGTTCTTATTTGGTTTTTTACGAGCATAGATGGCACCTTTCCACCGTCCCTTGAGATGATTCATAGAAATAACCTTGCTTTGCTTTGATATTGAAATTTTTATTAGGCCTTTAGGTGGAATGGTTTGCCAAAGATCAAACCAATCGCTTGTCACTACAGACACGTGTATATCTTCCTTCTCGTCTGGTATAATATAATTATTTTCGATAAAATGAATCTTTGGAAATGTATATTGTATAGCTGCTGAGCTTGATTCCACTGATATCGTCAACTGTTTATTTTGAATAGACCATGTTGACACCGGATAGGCGCTTATTCTTTTTATAAATACTCTCAAGGCATCTGAAACTTCAATAGATGCAAACCCGGTTGATTTTATCTTCAATCTTGATACACGCATTCCACCGCCATTTTTAGGCAAAGCCGTTATTTTTATCTCATCCTTACTAATACACATTCTTGGCAAGACATCGTGTTTTCGACAACCGAACCAAGCATTTACCAACCATGATGTAGATACTTCAAACTCTGTCATTCACTACTACATATTTTAGTTGCAAAAAAAGAACACATGTATCCTGAATATATTATTTTTAATTAGAACCGATACAAATACAACATTTAAAGACTTGTCTAAAAAATCTATAAAGGGTATTCTAAATTTTAAAACATGTCTAAACGAAAACGAACAGGTGATGTATTGGTTACACGCAGTTGCCCAGTCCCTCGCGCACCAACACCAGACCTTTTAACTGCTATTTTGACACCTTCTTCTTCGACGTCTTCGTCTTCTGCTTCGTTTCAACCCCTGAATTCCGGCTCACGCAAACGTTCATACGAAGTAACATGTGATAATTCATATGAAATTTCAAGAAAACGCCCATGGCCACATCAACCCAAAGTCAATAGAGGCCAAAAAAGAACGGCAGAGTTTGACTTTGAGATTGAAAGACTCCAAAAACGTCTCAAGGCGACCACGCCAAGCGCTGAAGAAGCTATAAGCTTTCTACTTCCCCATTTACTACAAATGAGACGTTTATATTTAAATGAACACCAAAAGGTTAGCGTACTTGAACAGGAAAGTATACACCAGAAGAACAATAATATGATCCTTACTAGGGCGCTGCGTGATCAATTGTCACAGAAGAACCTTGTTCAGCGACAGTTGGACCTTGCACTCTATCGCTTGTCGTTAATACGTAATGGAAGTTCGTTTTAATAAATAGAAAAAATTCTATAATAGCAGCAATACAAGAACTTACGATTAATGCGTATTCAGTAATAAGTATACCATAAATAAACCAAAGTACAGCTCCTGTGAAACGAACAATCATTGTTATATTCGATAATACAGTGACTTTACCCATCAGTTGTGGTATGGATGCTGTTGTAGAACATAACGCTGCTAAAACTGAAATAATAAACATAAATCCATAATCTTTATGTAATCTGGCGTATATAGTGTTTTTCGATTGTCAGAACATGTCACGCAGAGCATCCACAGGAACTTCAGAAACCGACAATATGTTGGCACCAGATATTGAATCTGGAAAAATGAAAACAGATACCATTTACGAACTTATGAAGCTAAGAGATTTACAATCTTTTGTGACGAAAATTTATTGGTTGGTCATCCTCTGTTTTTTCGCAGTAGGTATTATTTTGGCACTAGTACTCTCAGATGGAACATTCTCAGACGTTTTTATGGCCGAAAATCTTCTCTCATCTGTTGGAATTAGCATGTACATTATTTTAGTGGCATTAATGGTGATGTGCAATTCGCATAACGAAATGAGAGTTGTACTATTACTCACCATCTTATTTTTCATAGGATGTTTGTCAGGATTTATGCTGGCCTTACATTTGTTAGATATATCCATTATATTAAAATCTGGTAAATAATTATATTTTATACTTTTTACATAATTCTATCCAATATTCTTCGCCATCTTGAAACCCACGCTCTTTAAATATTTCAAGGCCTTCGTCCATTATAAATTTCATCGTTTTCCTTCGGCTCATGGGCATCCCCCTGGCCAAACAAATAACTTTTCCACAATACAATCTTGGGACATTATTTCTTGGGGTTTCATTAGTATACAAAACTATATCTGTATACAATATAGATAACCACGTTTTTAATACAGAAATAACACCCGATTCCGTCAAATGTTCCGTAACATAAAAATGTTCGTGATCTTCCCTTATATTTGCCATACACTTTTTCATAACAGGATAATGATCCAAATGTGTAGAACCAATCATAGATAACAACCCATGACACCACCAATGTGCAAAAGATTGCGGAATACCACCTTCAAATACTACCATTCGCGAAAGATCTTTACTATAATGACGTTTAATATAAGAAATCATCGAAGCTAAATCTGTTGTAGGAAATGTATGTTCCGTATTCTGAAGCCATTTTTTCACCATAATATCTTTTTCCATCGTTCCCAACCAATTCTCAGGAACATGCTCAAAACTCATTCGTAGATTATAAAAGAACACCTATTTAAATATACACATTTGACACTAATGTACTTCTTAATATCTTCAGGAGCAATTGCATCCATGATTTCTTGGTATCTTGCTTCTTACTCCTTTTTTATGATATCTGTCGCTACAACCATTATTATTGCAACTTATACGGGATTTTTAGTTTATAATAAAGATATATTCATTCATCAGTGTGTTTATTGCATGACAAAAACAGAATGCTGTTGTGTCCATAAATTATGGTCAGATCCAAAATCCGTTATTTGGTCCACCAATTTTCTAAAAACCATCTCAGGGATTTTAGCCGCTATTGCCACACAAAATACATGGCAATATGCAAAAGCTTTTAAAGATGGATCATATCTTACAGTTACTCTAATGTGGATTCTTTCCATTGTTGCATGGTTTTTATCATGTGTACCCACATTTATATGTCTCATACAATGTGCCGCCATAGATGGCAAAAAACCACCTAATCCCATTCATGTTGCAGGTACAAGATTAACCATGGGACAAAAAATTACCGTCGATGACAAACACATCAAAATGGTTGATGGAAAAACCCTCATTATACGTTTCAGAAAAGTCAAGAGTCTCGAACTCCTACACGATGTGGTCATTGGAATTTTTTGGCTATATCTAATACTAACACTCTATGATCTCATTGACGATGATGATGACTCCGAATGGAGAACCATCTTTCTTTCCATGATGTCTTGGCACATTGTTTTTGTCACTCTATACCACATTTATCTCAAACAAATAAGATCGTGCGTACAAATTACTCGAACAGTAAAAAGCAGACCATGTTGTGCTCCATCAGAAGCAGATAAATGGTGGTCCGTCATTCAATTATTAGGGTTTGCTGCCATTTACATTGCAATTATTTGGAGAATGAAAGAACCCACTCTCACAGATATGGGCTGCTCCGAAGAAACATTAGGAATGGCCATTTTTGGAATATTACTATGGGCTTTAGGCAAGAAAATGGAAATGAATGCCTTTAGAGGCACCATCTCAGAAAATAAACCGAAAGATATCTTTAAAGATAATGCGTTAAAAGGAATTATAGACGATAATAATACACAGTTTAGAAA
>TARA_B110000908_G_scaffold171732_1_pt1 | contig 12019 bp, 11 predicted proteins | sample TARA_B110000908 | Tara Oceans TARA_B110000908 (sample SAMEA4398067) | marine metagenome | biome: Polar Biome; feature: [DCM] deep chlorophyll maximum layer (ENVO:01000326); material: water (ENVO:00002006), including particulate matter (ENVO:01000060) such as... | depth 36 m
GAAGAAGAACGTGCCTATGCCGAAGCGCAAAAGGCCCGTGATGAAGATGACGAAAAGCCAAAAAAACAACGCCGTTCGCGCTCGCGATCGCGTACCCAAGCAGCAGATGTTTCTAGCGATGATGCGGTTGTTTCGACTGAGGTCGAGAGCGATGAAATCAACGGTATGGAGACAATCGATCTGAATGATGATGATGCTTCAACCGAAGTGCTGGAAAACAATTTGGTTGAAGAAGCATCTTCACCAATGGAGACGGTGAAAGAAACACCAGTCGAGACACCAGCTGCAGATGATCCTTCTGAGGAGACAGCTGACGAAGCAACCGAAGAGGTTGATGCAGAGTCTGACGACAGTGACGACGAAGATGATGCTGTGGAATCCAAGGGATCTAAAGCATCGTCCAAAGATGACAGCATCGAATCTGTAGCGGATGAAGATGATAGCGAAGACATTCGCCCAGTGCGCAAACCGCGCGCACGTCGTTACAAAATCCAAGAAGTTGTTAAAGTCCGCCAAATTCTGTTGATCCAAGTGGTCAAGGAAGAACGTGGCAACAAGGGCGCCGCTCTTACTACATATCTATCTTTGGCAGGCCGCTATTGTGTCTTGATGCCAAACACGGCCCGTGGTGGCGGCATCAGCCGTAAGATCACCAACGCGCCTGACCGTAAGAAACTAAAAGAGATCGCGAACGAGATTGAAGTGCCGCAAGGCGCTGGTTTGATCGTTCGTACTGCTGGTGCCAAGCGCACCAAAGCCGAGATCAAGCGTGACTACGAATACTTGCAACGCATGTGGGAACAAATTCGCGAACTGACTTTGAAATCTATCGCACCAGCGAAGATTTACGAAGAAGGTGATCTGATCAAACGTTCGATCCGCGATTTGTATAACGGCGAAATTGACGAGGTGTTTGTCGAAGGCGAACGTGGGTACCGCATCGCCAAAGACTTTATGAAAATGATCATGCCGTCACACGCTAAAAACGTGAAACGTTATGAAGACAGCCTGCCATTGTTTGCCCGTTTTCAGGTCGAAACCTATTTGGCTGGCATGTTCAACCCGACGGTTCAGTTGAAATCTGGCGGTTATATCGTGATCGGTATTACGGAAGCGCTGGTTGCGATTGACGTCAACTCTGGCCGTTCGACCAAGGAAGGTTCGATCGAGGACACTGCGGTTAAAACCAACCTTGAAGCTGCCGAAGAAGTTGCCCGTCAGTTGCGTTTGCGCGATTTGGCAGGTCTGATTGTAATCGACTTTATCGATATGGATGAACGTCGCAACAATGCTGCCGTTGAAAAGCGGATGAAAGACAAGCTGAAGACAGATCGCGCCCGCATCCAAGTTGGCCGTATCTCTGGCTTTGGTTTGATGGAAATGTCGCGCCAACGTTTGCGCCCCGGCATGCTTGAGGCAACAACTCAGCCGTGTCCGTCGTGTCATGGTACGGGTTTGATTCGATCTGATGACAATCTGGCCCTGTCCGTTCTGCGCCAAATCGAGGAAGAGGGCACCCGCCGTCGCACCCGCGAAGTCTTGGTCCGTTGTCCGATTGGTATCGCCAACTTCCTGATGAACCAAAAGCGTGAGCATATTGGTCAAATCGAAGCCCGCTACGGCATGTCCGTACGGATTGAGGGTGATCCAACTTTGGTCAGCCCAGATTTCAGCATCGAAAAGTTCAAGACTGCTACCCGAAATGTCCCACTGGCCACTGGACCTGTGGTGTCTGCTGATACCTCAATTATGGATAAGATCGACGAAGCGGATGCTATTGCGGCTGATGCAGTGGAAGCCGCTGATATCGCCGCTGAAGAAAGCCATCAACCGCAGCAATCCAGCCAACCAGGTGCCACGCCAGAGGTCGAGACCGATGAAGATGGAGAGGTGAAACCAAAACGCCGTCGCCGTCGCCGTCGTCGTCGTAAATCTGGCAATGAAGAAGGTGCAGAGAACGGCGAGAATGGTGAAAATGAAGCGACTGATGATGACGCTGTGCCTGTTGTAACTGATGAGAGTGAAGCTGCGGCTGAAACATCTGTTGAAGTAGTTGAAACAGTTGAGGCGCCAGCAACAGATGTACCTGCCGCTGAGGTTGCTGATGAAAAACCAGCCAAACCAAAGCGCGTACGTAAACCGCGGGCTAAGAAAGTTGTTGAAGAGGTCGTAGTTGACGCATCAGCTACTGCTGATGCGCCGTCTGAGGAAGCTGTTCCAGAAGAAGAACCAAAGCCCAAACCAAAGCGTGTTCGTAAATCACGTGCCAAAGTGGTTAAGGTAGAGGAAGCGCCAGTTGCTGAAGCTGTCGTAGAGGCCGCAGTTGTCGAAACCGCGCCAGAGCCAGTCGCAGCACCTGCGCCGGTTGTTGAAGCCCCAGCACCTATTGCTGAACCTACACCAGAGCCGATAGTAGAAGCTCCAGCTCCAGAACCTGAAAAGCCAGTCAAGCCTAAGCGGCGCGGTTGGTGGTCTTTAGGTAAGTAAATCTAAGAAAAGGCGGTCCTTCGGGATCGCCTTTTTCTTTACTGGATCAGCTGGATTTGCGGATCACATAAATCTGATCATCGCCGTCTTGATTGCTCGACACCAATTCATTTCCAGATTCGGCGCAATAGTGCGGGATATCGATGATGGCAGCTGGATCATCCGCGATCATCGTCAGCGTTTCACCCACAGCAATCGATTGCAGTCGTTTGCGCGCTTTAAGAACGGGGAGGGGGCACAGCAATCCGCGTGCGTCCAGATGTGTTATTTTGTTGTCCATACACAGCAAATAGGTGAGATGTTTCAACCTGTCCACAATGATGTGACCAGTCGCTAGGTGACGCGGTGGATTGTTTGGCATAAAGCTGCGGTTATGTTTGGAATTGATATATTTGACGCGGGGTTTATCCCCGCCATGTCCGTGGCCCTGATTGCTGGTATTGTCAGTTTTCTGTCGCCCTGTGTTTTACCCATCGTACCGCCTTATCTGGCGTATATGAGTGGTGTCAGCCTTAATGAAATGAACGACGAAAAAGTTGCGCGGCGTAAAGCGATCGTTGCGGCGTCGTTCTTTGTCATGGGGCTAAGCACTGTATTTATATTTCTAGGCTTCGCGGCCTCTGCATTTGGGGCGTTTTTCCTGCAAAATCAGATGTTGTTTGGTCAAATTGCAGGCGTTGTCATTATCATATTCGGTCTACATTTTATCGGCGTGTTCCGTATTCCATTCCTTGATCAAGAAGCGCGTCTTGACGCAGGTGACAAAGGCGGTTCGTTTTTTGGGGCCTATGTCTTGGGCCTTGCTTTCGCATTTGGTTGGACGCCCTGCATTGGGCCACAGTTGGGTGCGATCTTGGCATTGGCCGCGTCCGAGGGGTCCGTTGCACGTGGCACCTTGTTGTTGGGCATCTACGCGATTGGATTGGGTGTTCCGTTCATGTTGGCCGCGATCTTCATCAGCCGCGCAATGGGCGTGATGAACCGTATCAAACGTCACATGAAAACAATCGAACGTGTCATGGGCGGATTGTTGATCGTTGTTGGCTTGGCATTGTTGTTCAACCAGTTCTCCAGCTTCTCGTTCTGGCTGTTGGAAACCTTCCCGTTTTTGGCAACATTGGGCTAAACCAAACGCCTTACTCTTGCCAAAAAACCGCGTTAGGGTGCCTTTAAGATAACGGGCGCAGTAATGAACAGTGACATCCATAATTCGGTCAAAACGCGTCGGGTGTTCTACATCCCCGGCTATGATCCGATTCATCCACGCCGTTACCGTGAACTGTACCGCACCGAAGGGCGCGCGCAGGCGAAAATCTCTGATTATGATCTGCACCTAAGACCCAAGCAAGGGGATGGAAATTATGGCTGGCAAGTTGATGCGTTGATTGATGGCGCGGAAGTGCATGCTGACGTCGAGGTGCTGGTTTGGTCGGATATCGTGCGTGACAGCATGGCCAATTCCATTCCTGCGACCTACTGGCAATTGATCCGCACCGCTTGGATTTATATCACGACAGGGACGCTTTGGCGGTTAATGCAGTTGCGCAAAGGCCCAGTGATTGCCGCCCTGTATCCTGTGGGCATGTTGTTGGTTCAACTGTTGTTAGCGTGTCTTGCGTTTTATGTGGCAGGATCGTTAATCGCAAAAGCCATCCTGATGCTAGAAGAGGCGATTTTTGGGCCTGTCGCGCTTTGGTCGCGCTGGTTTGAAGAGACGTTGATCACCAGTGTAATAGGCGCAAGCTTCGCTTTTTACCTAACTTTGCGTGGGTTCAAAACCAAGGATGCCAAGTTTTTCGCATATTACCTGATGCACGACTACGCTTATTCCGCAAAAACACGGGGGGTCAATCCACCCGAACTTGAAGCGCGTATGAAGACGTTTCAGACTACCATTGCGGCGGCCTTAGACAGTGACGTGGACGAGGTGCTGGTTGTCGGTCACTCTTCGGGTGCGCATCTGGGTGTTTCGATCCTGTCTGATTTGATCCGTGAATATGGTGTTGCTGACAATGGCCCCAAACTGTCATTCCTGTCGTTGGGGCAGGTGGTTCCGATGGTTTCCTTCCTTCCTAAAGCGCACCGCTTGCGCGCGGATTTACAGTTCCTGTCTATCCAAGAAAATATCACTTGGATCGATGTAACAGCCCCCGGCGATGGCTGCGCTTTTGCATTGTGTGATCCGGTGTCCGTGTCTGGTGTTGCGACGTCAGAAAAACGCTGGCCTTTGGTGCTGTCCGCAGCCTTTACGCAGACCCTTAGTCCCGCACGTTGGAAAGAATTGCGTTGGAAGTTTTTTCGTCTACATTTTCAATATATGTGCGCCTTCGATCGTCCCCGCGATTACGACTATTTCCAGATCACAGCAGGTCCACAGACCTTGGGGGGACGATACGCAGGCCGTGCGCCATCCAAGTCACGTATTGATTACGCAGTGTCCAAGTATACGTCGGTATCACAATGACTGATTTGCCCCCAAAGCCAGACAGTAGACCTGACAAGGTGTCATTGATGCGCTACGTCCGTCTGTTTCGCCAAGACATCTTGTCAGCCCAACCTGCACGCCTGTATCGCGCATGGATGGCCGAATTTCGCACGCCATTCTTTCGCAGTTACCTGATCAACCAACCCGAGTTGGTGAAGACGGTGCTAAAGGATCGCCCCGACGATTTCCCCAAATCCAATCGTATCGGTGAAGGGTTGCGTCCCTTGCTGGGAAACTCGGTCTTCCTGACAAATGGCGAGACGTGGAAACGGCAGCGCCGTATCATTGACCCCGCGTTTGAGGGGGGACGTCTGCGTGAGACGTATCCAGCAATGTGGGCGGCGGCTGAGGCCGCAGCACTGCGTCTGGGTGTACGTGATGGTGATATCGTCGAGATTGAGGAAGAAACCAGCCATGCGGCGGCAGATGTTATATTCCGTGCGTTGTTTTCAATCCCAATCGAACATGAAATTGCGCGTGGGGTTTTTGACGAATTTCGCACGTATCAACGCAGCCAACCCATTCTGAACATTGCGGCGTTCTTGCCGTTGCCCAAATGGATGCCACGGTTGTTTCGTAGCGATACCAAAGCCAGTGCCCGTAAGATACGTGGGTTGATCACACAGCTAACGTCTGAACGTATGGATGCGATTGCTGCGGGTACAGCGCCAGATGACCTTGCAACGAAGATTATGACCACTGCTGACCCTGAGACGGGTGAGCGGTTCGGGACGGAAGAGATGGTTGATCAGGTAGCAATCTTTTTCCTTGCGGGGCATGAAACCAGCGCCTCGGCGCTAGCGTGGGCGTTATATCTGATGGCGCGTTATCCTGAGTGGCAGGAGAAACTGGCTGACGAGGCCCAGCAACTGACGCATGGTGATTTTGGGTTGGTTTCCAAGCTACGCATTTCGCGGGATGTGTTTCGTGAAACCTTACGGCTCTATCCACCTGTACCCATGATGGTGCGCGAGAACACATGCCCGGAACAGTTCCGCGAACGTGATGTTAAGCAGGGCAGTCAGATCGTGATTAGCCCATGGCATCTGCACCGACATGAACGTTTGTGGGACAACCCAGATGGGTTTGATCCAAGCCGTTGGGCAACTGAGAACGGCAAGCAATGTCAGCGTGACGCATTTATCCCATTTTCAGCTGGCAGTAGGGTTTGCACTGGTGCGGGTTTTGCGATGGTTGAGGGTCCATTGATCTTGTCGCGGATTTTGCGCGATTTCCGTGTTGAGTTAACAAAAGAGAAGCCGCCTGTTCCAGTGGCACATCTGACGGTCAGATCAAAAGACGGTATTCGATTGCGCGTTGTCCGACGCTAACATGTACCAATCTGGGCGCGGTTGAATTATGTGCAATCCAAAGACGGAATCAATTCAGCGGAGACACCACATGTCAGATCAAGCCAAACAAATCGCCAGCGGTGCAGGTTTCATTGCAGCACTTGATCAATCAGGTGGATCCACGCCCAAAGCCTTGGGGTTGTACGGTGTTGATGCTTCAGCCTATGGGTCCGAGGAAGAGATGTTCGCCGAAGTTCAGAAGATGCGCGAACGCATCATCATGTCGCCTGATTTCGACAACAAGAAAGTCATTGGCGCGATCCTTTTTGAACGCACGATGGACGAGAAAATCAATGGTAAACCTGTTGCCCATTATCTGTGGGAAGACACAGGCGTTGTGCCGTTCCTTAAGATCGACAAGGGACTTGAAGACGAGGCTGAAGGCGTTCAACTGATGAAAGCGATGCCTGATTTGGCAGCCCTTTTGACCAAAGCCAAAGCAGCAGGCATCTTTGGGACAAAAGAACGTTCGGTTGTGAAGTCAGCCAATGCTGCTGGGATTGCCAAGATCGTGGCACAACAATTTGAAGTGGCGCAAGCTGTTATTGCTGCGGGCCTTATTCCGATTATTGAACCTGAGGTCGACATTCACGCGGCTGATAAAGCGGCGGCTGAAGATATGCTTCGCGATGTGCTTATGACAGCGGTTGCTGAGCTTCCTGCTGGCCAACAGGTGATGCTAAAACTGACCATCCCAGAAACGGCTGGTCAATATGATGATCTAGCGGATCATCCTGCGGTGATGCGGGTTGTGGCCTTGTCTGGTGGGTATTCCACCGACGACGCAACCGCGCGCCTGTCCAAGAACACCAAGATGATTGCAAGTTTCTCGCGGGCCCTGACCGAAGGGTTGCAGCGCGGTATGACAGATGCAGATTTTGACAATGCCTTGGGCGTCAATATCGACAAGATCTACAAAGCGTCAGTTTAAGAATACAAAGCCTGAGGTCACGTTGATCTCAGGCTATTGCATCCCGCTCGGCTTTGATCACCGCAAGGACATAAAGCCTGATCGCGGATGCCAAACCTATATCCTCTACGCGCTCTACATCAATTTCGGCTGCTAGTGCGTTGATAGGCATGTTTTTTTGTTCAGAAATACGACGAAATTCAAACCAAAACTCATCCTCTAAAGATACAGATGTTCGGTGGCCTTTTAGGGTAAGGGAGCGTTTGACGGGCCTGCCACTCATTGTTCTGGGTCGTCACGTTTGTGGCCGTCCAACAGGCGCGTCGCACTAGCCGACATAAGCGCTTGTTGATCTTTTTCAGCCTTGGTCAGCCCAAACTTAACCGCATTGACGTCAGCGCGGGCCTGCTTTTCGCCCCGCGCCTTTACCTTGCGAAATTTGTTTAGATTGACCGCTTCGCTCATTTTGGTCCGATCATGTTTTCAGGACGCACCACTCGTTCAAACGTTTCCGCATCCACAAAGCCAAGGGCAATTGCTTCTTCCTTCAGCGTCGTGCCGTTTTTATGCGCAGTCTTGGCAACCTTGGTCGCATTGTCGTAACCGATTTCAGGCGCAAGGGCCGTCACCAACATCAGGCTTTCGCGCATCAGTTTTTCGATACGAACTGGATCAGCTTGCAAATCAACCATCAGGTTGTCTGTAAATGCAGATGACGCATCGCCTAATAATTGCATAGATTGCAACACGTTATAGGACATCATTGGTTTGTAGACGTTGAGTTCGAAGTGACCTTGCGAACCGGCAAACCCTACAGCGGCGTCATTGCCCATGACATGGATGCAAACCTGCGTCAGTGCCTCGCACTGCGTTGGGTTCACTTTGCCCGGCATGATGGACGAACCTGGTTCGTTTTCAGGCAGAACCAGTTCACCCAGACCACAACGAGGGCCAGAGCCCAGAAGGCGAATGTCATTGGCGATCTTGAACAGCGACGCCGCTACAGTTTTCAGCGCGCCAGAGATTTCGACCATCGCGTCATGTGCTGCCAGTGCTTCGAACTTGTTTGGTGCAGTCACAAAGGGCAGGCCAGTGATTTCAGCCATGTTGGCTGCAACCATAACGTCCCAACCCTTTTGCGTATTCAGGCCTGTACCAACAGCTGTACCGCCTTGGGCCAGCTCATAAATGCGACCCAGCGCATCGTTTACACGGCGAATGCCCATAGCAACCTGATGTGTATAGCCGGAAAACTCTTGGCTTAACGTCAAAGGTGTCGCGTCTTGGGTGTGGGTACGTCCGATTTTGATAATGCCATCAAATTCAACGACCTTCGCTTGCAAGGCTGCGTGCAGCTTTTCAAGTCCTGGTAGCAAGACATCGCGTGCAGACATCGCGGCGGAAATGTGCATTGCGGTAGGGAACGTATCGTTTGACGACTGCCCCATGTTGCAGTGATCGTTGGGGTGAACTGGATCTTTAGATCCGATCACGCCACCCAAAATTTCAATCGCGCGGTTTGCGATCACTTCGTTTGAATTCATGTTGGATTGTGTGCCAGACCCAGTCTGCCAAACGACCAATGGGAAATTGTCGTCAAACTTACCGTCAATCACTTCGCCTGCAGCCTCAACAATCGCGTTGCCGCGTGTTTCGTCCAACGAACCGAGAGTCATGTTGGCTTGTGCACAGGCTTTTTTAATCACACCCAATGCGCGCACAATTGCGATGGGCTGCTTTTCCCAACCGATAGGGAAGTTTATGATCGAGCGCTGCGTTTGCGCACCCCAATATTTATCGGCCGGAACTTCTAACGGGCCAAAGCTGTCGGTTTCTGTGCGGGTGTTGGTCACGTTGATCGCTCCTGTCATGTATGCGGTTGCATAGCGTTTACCGCTACACGGGCTGACAGGCAATTGCGCTCAGTGCGCTAAAATAGGTAATTTGGACCGATTTACTTGCGGAAACTGTCGAGTGAAACAACTTCAGCTTCTTTTCCGCTGTCCTTGCTTTGATCGTCTCCGCTGTCCGCAGTTGGTTTTGGATCAGGCAGGTGTACCGGATCGCTGTCGCTTGAAACGTCATCGGACGCATCTTCTTCGACGTCATCGTCATCGTCTTCTTCATCTTCTTGGGCTTCAAATCGCAACCCAAATTCCACCGATGGATCAACAAAGGTTTTGATGGCCTCGTAGGGGACAAACATCGGTTCTGGGGCTTCGCCAAAGTTCAGCGTAATGCCAAAGCCGTCATCGCCAACCTCAAGCTTGTCATACCAGTGCTGCATGACAACGGTCATTTCTTCTGGGTAACGATCTGACAGCCAATCCGCCAACTCGGCATCAGGATGGGTTGTGTCGAATGTTATGAAGAAGTGATGAGATCCGGGCAAACCGTTGGCCTGCACGTCCTTCAGAACTTTTTTGATGAGACTACGCATCGCGTCGTGCATCAGATTGCCGTAGTCAATTGTTTGGCTCATGGTGCATCCCTTGTCTTACTTTGCGTAACCATACGCCTTTTGGCAGCGGTGAAAAGAGGGCGCGCGCACATTTGGGCAAGAAGTCCCTGTTTAGGTTAAACGATGGACAGTGCCATACCCGCTAAGGCCATCAATCCCATCGTTGGCACCAACCCAAGTTTAAACCGCAGCATCAGCACAGCGGCAGTCCCAGTCAAAAGGGCAGCGACCAAATTGATTGTGGACAAGACGGGCAGGGGCATTACCCCCAATTTACCGACTTGGTCAAACAAAACATGCAAGGCGAACCAGATTGAAAGGTTCAAAATAACGCCAACCACTGCGGCTGTAACTGCGCTTAAGGCCGCGGACAGGCGTGGGCGGGATGTAAGCGTTTCGATATAAGGACCGGCTGCAAATATCCACAGAAAGCACGGGATGAACGTTACCCAAAGCGCCAATAGACCCGCCGCGATAGCAAGGCCGATACCGCCTGATGCAGCCCCTGCGAGGATAGCAACAAATTCGGTGACAAGGATCAGCGGCCCTGGTGTGGTTTCAGCCAATCCAAGCGCATCAATCATTTGTCCCGAGGTCACCCATGCGTAGTCCTGCACGACGGTCTGGCTCATGTACGCTAAAACTGCATAAGCCCCACCGAAGGTTACCACTGCCAGTTTGGAAAAGAACATGCCAAGCTGGATTAGGAAACCGGCCTGAATGATCCATAAGGAAATCATCGGCGCGGCCCAAAGCGCAGACCAAATTGCGATGGTGCGCAGTGTTTGCTTAATGGGCACTGAGATTGGCGTTGCTACTTCAACCACGGCCTTGCTTGTCAGGTATCCGTAAATGGCGGAAATACCGATGATAAGTGGGAATGGCAGGCCAAAAGCAAACAGCGCGACAAAGGCCAACGCGGCAAGAGCCCACGCTGATCTGTTCGCCAATGCCTTGTTTCCCAACCGCAATAATGCTTGAAGCACTACGATTATGACGGCGGCTTTGACCCCGACAAAGGCAGCTTGCACCAGTGGTACTTGTCCGTAAGAAATATAGGCAAAGGCCAAAATGAAAATCACCAATGCGCCAGGGACGACGAATAGTAAACCTGCCAATAGCCCACCCCAAATGCCACGCAGGCGCCACCCTGCATAGGTGGCCAATTGCATGGCTTCTGGACCGGGAAGTAACATGCAAAGGGACAAGGCGCGCAGGAATTGATCCTCGGACAACCAGCGGCGCCGTTCAACCAATTCCTCGTGCATGATAGCGATTTGGGCGGCGGGACCACCAAAAGACAATAGTCCAATACGGCCAAATGCCCGTACCATATCTGCGGTAGATTGGGTGCTCATGTCGGGCGTCCTGTTGGCCAAGTGTGGCCTTCATCGTTGCCGTCACGGGCCCAACGATATAGGGCGTCGTACATGTGCATTCCCGCTTCAAGTTGTTCAAGGTCATCGCTGTATTGACGTGAAAGGCCAACCGATAAGGCAAGCAAGCCTGCTGCTTCTGGGGATAGGTCATGGGCGTCGGTGTCCGCAGCACGTACCACGGTGGACAAGCGATCAAGCGCAGGGGTGCGCGGATTGAATTCATCCAGCATGGTGTCAAACGTACATTTGGGGCCACGGTGGCTCCAAAATGTGTCTTCAATATCAAGGGGGATCGCGTTGTAACGTTCTGAAACTCCTGCGACTTCTACAGGTGAGACGAATAGAAAACGTGCATCTTTATCAGCGAAGCGACGGATCAGCCAAGGGCAGGCGATACGATCGATCTTGGGACGGTGACGTGTGACCCAAAGGGTGCGGCCATCAGTTCGGTCAGCCATGTCACGCCATCCATAGTTGCCGCCTTGCAGGTACTCAGCGTCAATGCCTTCACAGCGCAAATGAGCGGCCATGCCTTGGCTAAGCTTGATCCCTTTCTGGCAAATCATCACAGCTCGTTTTCCGTTTAGACGTGCAACCAATCCAGCAATATCAGTGTGCGGATGACGGTAAGCGCCCGGGATCAGGTTGGGATCATCGGCAAAGTCAGGGGCGATCGAGATGTCCACAATCTCGGGGCAATCTGGGGTGCCGATCAAACGTAACAATTGCGATGGGGTTATTTCATTTGGGGACGCCATAGCATGTATCCAATTCATAGGGAGACATGCGAACCTTGGCTGACGCCTCACGGGGCGTTCGCAGACAGACCCCATTCCTAAATTATGGCTGACGGGGCAGGTGGCGTCAATCGCAATTCGGAGTTGCAGAAGGGGGAGTTAGCGCAGGTTTCTGTTGCCAGGTACCTGCAAACCCCGCCTTAGGTCG
>TARA_B110000908_G_scaffold172518_1_pt1 | contig 12016 bp, 7 predicted proteins | sample TARA_B110000908 | Tara Oceans TARA_B110000908 (sample SAMEA4398067) | marine metagenome | biome: Polar Biome; feature: [DCM] deep chlorophyll maximum layer (ENVO:01000326); material: water (ENVO:00002006), including particulate matter (ENVO:01000060) such as... | depth 36 m
TCAGAAAAAAACTGCAGATTGATCTATTTTTCAAACTGATCTATTTTTTATGATATTCTTTAGCACATACTTTACAGTTAAACGTTTATGAAAAACAAAATGTGGAGCGCCTCAATTAATGGAAAGCAGTTGGCTGCTCTCCTCAACAGTATCAAAGATATCGTGTCAGACGTCAATCTCGACGTGACGGAAGCGGCGATGTCGATGCAATCACTGGACACGTCACATGTTGCAATGTGTTCGTTCGTTCTCCACAGGGGCCTGTTCTACGACTGGAGCTTCAAAGCCCCTCTTTCGATCGGTGTCAACGTCGCAGGGCTTGCGCTTGCTCTAGACTGTCTGGACTTGTCGAGTGAAGGAGTCGTGGCGATGCGGTACGATGGACACCGTTTGTGCTTGACATCTGAATGTACACACACGCGAAGTATCTCGGTCAATTGTCTCTCTATTGATATTGATCGATTGGAAGTGCCAGTCGTCCCCGCTGAAGCAATCGTGATGATGCCTTCAAAAGACTTCAACTGTATGTGTACAGATGCCCTGAAACTTGGCTCAAATGGCGACTTTACTATTTCGAAAGACCATGTTCTTTCAATCCAAACTAGGGGAGATCTGGGATCGTCAACATTTACGTACCACAACACAACCGACGCAGCTACGTTTCGATCACAAGAGCAGGTTCCGCGGGCTCTGGGTGGAAAACATCTTCGGGATGGATCGCTTGTTGTACAAAACAGTGGTGAGTTTTCGGACTCGTTCGCCGTATCTTGGCGGTACCTCCATCTCTTTTCGAAGGCAAAAGCTCTGTCAAATATGGTTATTCTGACTTTTGTCAGGGAGCAACCGCTACAAATCACCTTTCCAATCGCCCGAACTTTCCCGGAGTCGAGCTTGACATTCCATCTTGCACCATTGTTTAAAGAGTCTTAGCTTGATCGAGTTCATTTTTAACAATTGAACACTCGTGTTTATAGTGCGGATAGTTGTTTAGTTGTAATAATTTCACTACATAACAATTCTAATCAATTACGGTTCTGTAATAGAGAGTCTTTCCAGCAGTTTCGCTATTTCTGGTAATTTCAATACACTGTCCTACAGTTGCACCTAAATAACGACACATTGCATCAATCTTGAGAATCTTAGGCAGTTTATCGAGTTCAACGCGGTATGTACGCAATAACATTTTGGTTTCGTCTGCGGACATTATGCGATGAGGACTGGCCATCTCATGTTTTGTGATATTCACACCGAAATAACTATCTGTGAAGTGTTCAATAACAAATACGTTACTCCTGTTTATTTCAGCAATCGCTTTCTTTCCTTGCGCAGTGATATTACATACACTGATTAATACAACGTGTTTGATATCAGACGATTTGAGCATGGTCAACATGTTGCGAATGGCCACGACGCCCATTTTTTTCCCCGCGACGTTTTGCCAAAAGATCACCTTCAAACTCGATTCGTGGCGTCTTGCCACGAAATCGAGTGCACGGCGTGAAAAGTTTACTTTGTTGACAAGTGTTTTGAATTTTTTGTTTGTGATTGCATTATTGAAAAAGCCACGGGTCGTGATCATGGCATTCGCATTTTGATATACTGTCCAAAGACTGTCGTAGATTTCGTCCTTCATTTTTTGTTTTATAAGAATATATACATCAAGCTCGGATCTTTTCATATGACTAATACAATAGGTTGGTTCAGAAAGACATTACTGCTGAAAGATCTATTGGCTCCTTCGTCCGAATTGCACCGAGCATACAACCGCTTTGCCACCCGGCGAGGAACGTTGCTTCGCGATCGTGACGACTGTATTCAGGATATTGAACACTTGCTGAATGCAGTCGTGTGTAGTTTGTCTGCAAATAAAGAAAGACCACTTGATTTTGATTTAGACTCGCCTGATGCCGCTCATCGCTTGACTTTACAGGCACTTTATCTACTAACACCACTGTACAAACATGTGCGTTGGTTGAACACTCCCGAAGTCGCCGATATATACCCTACACCCTCGGTCGTCTATGTAAGCTTCGAGCAATGCCTTTTAAAATCCACGGATCTTGACACTGATCTGTTCGATAAAGTCTCTCGAGCCAATTTGATAAAGTCTTGGCGAAAGAAAATAAAGGACATAGTCAAGCAAGTAGGTGGCAATTCAGATACTACAGTGGTGAAGGTGTACTCTGATCTGTTCAGCAACGCCGCAATTACAGGAGCGGAATTCGAAGTCTTTCTTCTAAAAAAAAGACTTGGCATTGTCAAGTCTGATGAGGCCACGATTGTCAATCGCGTGGAAACAATTAATAAAATACCACTGCGTAAAGTAGAAGATAAAGCTACCAGGGACATTCAGCAACTTCTCTGTATGCTGCTGAATAAAATACCACCAAACGCCGTACGTGCATTTTACTTGAATCAGTATTCTGAAAACAATTGGACCGAATTCGCTGGCTGTAGTCTGCCAGAAAACGTCCCCAGTTGGCTGTTCAAGGACACTCTCCTTGCCGACACGTTAACCGCCCTTAATCACCGCGACGGGATAAATTTCGAGGCAATTGCTCGGGAAATTGCCTCGCGTCACTCGGAGCGAGTGTCACTTCCAGAGATGTCCTTCCTATCTCCCGTCGAGCAGCGAGCCAATGTCAATGCAAGCAAAATATTGAAAGAGATTGCACAACTCGAGCGCTTAATTAATACGTTACGACATAAAACGCCAGATATCGGACAGCGACGAGTGTTGCGATCGAATATAGATCAGCAAAAAGTGTTGCGATCGAATATAGATCTGCAAAAAGAGAGGAAAAAGGAAGCAGACGATCCAGACGATCCAGACGAAATAAAAGCTGGTAATTTTACTTTGGTGAAATTACAAGAGGATTCGTCTAACGAATTAAGATATGTCTGGTCATATATACTGAAAAATGAAACGGATGCGATCACGGTTCAACTCAATCCAGAAGAGACCTCGCCGAAATATGAGTTCAAACGTCACGCGATGGAACGATTTGGTCCTTGGTTTGCAAAAGATAACGAAATGGCAGATGCCGCCGAACTCAGAACACAACTTGAACGCATTGACAGCAAATGGCTTCCACAATTCGAAAAAAAGGAGCCTCTCAAAACTATGAGTTTTGACAAAATAGAATATGAGGGCGAGAGCCGCTTCAAGTACTTTCCTCCACATTGGACTCCTGGGACCTGGTTTCACGCGCATTCGCGCATGGGACTTTTCTTAGGAGGTGCGGCATTTATCACGAACCGAACCGAAGTTGTAATGAGTGGAAAACAGCACTGTACATTGTTTGACTTTTTAATAAGACGCCCGCCTAAAAAGCTGGAAACAAACTTCGAAAGTCTACGTCGGTTTGTAGCTCGCCTGCACAGTCATATGAATATAGATACACCGTTTCCGACGAAGACTGGAATGAATTCAATGCGCTCAAGTGCATTAAAAAAACTCTCGGAGCTGAGAACGATGAAAGAAATGGCTATCGAGACGTTGGAATGGCGCGAGTTGAAGGATACTGAAAAGCGAGAGGTTCTCGGTGCACTGGAAGTTGTCAACCTACCGATATATCGTCCGTCGGGGGCAGTACTTGCTAATAGAGTTATATTATTTGATGACGCGGACATCATAGACGCACTGAAAACGCGGCGAGAGCAATTTGATGCGGACGGTACGGGAGGAAGGCCAAGCGCAGAAAAGAAAAAGGCTTTAAAAGACTTCGACGCTGCCTACGCAATCATTTTGTCAGAGTACGGACCAAAAGACTCGGTCGGACTGCCCGAACTTTTAAAAAAAGCCAAAGATCTTCAAAAACAGCTCGAAGAAATTGAACAACGTTTAAGGAGTAGCGATGATATATTTCGACTTGCGCGGACCGAGCTAGAAAACAGCATGTTGCTTCGAAGTGAAGACGAGATGAGCATGTCGCAAGCCGCTGCAAGCGAAGACGCCGCATCATCAGTAGTCGAACAAAAACTTTTTAACGCAATCCCGTATCTCTCAAAGAAGGGCTGGGTGCCACAGGCAATAAGACGCGATGGTAAGACGCTCTTAAAGTCCGAAAAGGAGTTCGCAGTTCACGTTGCGAACAAAGATGATGTAGAGCATGAAGGATGGTTGACGTACGCCGCAGAGCACAAGCATGAAGCGTCCGGGGAGAGTGCTGAGTACGAAAATGCTGAAATATTCTGTCTAGCGGTGCTCAAGTACCTCGGATTTTTGGAACTTTGTCTTCGGAAAAAACAGAAGAGTGCTAAGGATTCCTCGTTGCCATCGTTATTTTTAAAGCGTCGTTTCAAGCATATCGTATTGTTTCTACACGAAACGATAGGCCTCGCATTTTCATTGTATCACAAGTACAAAGATAAGGGCAAAGATAAGGGCGAAATTCCGAAATATGCTTCTTATCATGAGTTGAAGTTAGTTCTTCAAGAACTAACTTCAGAAGAACTAACTTCAGAAGAACAAACTTCAACATCAACAACAATCATGGAGACGACTAAAAACAGAAGTTCGGATGACATTGTAAATGAGATTGTTAAGGGCGGTTATAGTGTCGTAGCTAGCACTAACATGCACGAAATGCTCATGTCTTATCTAAAAAAGAAAACAAACGAAGCAGACAAGACTGCGAATTTCAGTCTGTACATGGACTGTGATAATGGGCAAATACTGCTAAATTCCGATATTTTGAACAGTATGACATATCAACGTCGAATATTGTGCCAGGAATTGTGGTGGAGGGCTCAATTCTACTCCTTTGGGAGTAAAATGTACAATCGAGGATACGCAATTACCTCAAAACTCAACGAGAGTGTTGCGAATGCGATGAAAACTACCTTAGTGCTTCGCTTCAAGAAAAGCTGTGATGTGTCATTCCGCTCACTGCGAAAAAAAATAGTTCCCGAGCAGTTTCTCTTGCCACCGCAGACATACTTCGAAAGCGGGAATGGAACGCGCCACGAAAACGCGTTATTGCGTTACATCAAGCTTGGCGAGGCCGGTTTGGAAAATAAGGTAAGTACGCAACTGGCACTCACGTGTTTGTATCAACAGCTGCTCTTTTCACATACAGGCAGTGAATCTTCTATGGGAAACGTGCTACATGAAATGTATGAGATAAGTGAGAGAAAATAAGAAAATGAACAAGAATAGGGGTCTATGTTAGTCGCTGCTGCGATCATTGACTATATATAAAAGTCGTGAAAATAAATTAACTTGTTATGAATAAAGATTCAAGAAATATATTTTTAATATTCTTATGTCATCTCTGGCTTTACTCAGAAGCTCATGCACCAGTTTTTGTGGAATTCGGCAATTGTCAGATACCCGACGTCATCGCAGACAGCTGGGCACTGTATGTGGTTATTCCGGCAAGCGGAACAGAACGTTGCACGTTTCATGTCGCAAACGAGAGTATGATTAATATATCCGTGAGTTTACCTCTCTTAGCTTACACTGATAAAGAAAACGTACAGATTGCGTCGAGCGAGTTATCGGTATCACTTATAGCTCCCAATAGCTCTTGGACGCCGTTGTGTCGAAAAGGCTGGACAGGCTGGCATACGAGTGAGGAAACAATGTTCACGGAATCCTTCGACAAGGCATTGAATTATACAGAGGTATTTGAGCCATGGGCTGTCGGAGCATACGTTCCAGTAAGAGCGTGTTCGACTCCGGCTGAAGAAGCGGGTATCTATATTCTAGAAATAATCAACGGCGGTGATGCTGATATCAGCATAAGTATCGGTGCGGGAACGGTAGAAAATATTGGGGAAATACTGTTGAGAGGCATTTATGATTTCCCCATGTACAATATTTTGTATTGGGAGGCCGGTAACACGTGGAAGTCGCTCAACGTTTATTTATGGATTGAAATTATCATCGCTTGGTTTCTCGCGTGTGTAATATACGATTGGTTTCACAGATGCGATGGGAACGTGCCAAAATTTATTCTTGTTTCCTCCTTGATTTTGAACGGGTTACAGTTTCTACTACGTCTCATAATAGTGGTATTGAATCTGCAAGAAAGCTATGATGAAAACATGTGGATACCTATAGTGCTGCACATCTTGTTTCCAATGGCAATGGCAATATTGTTCACTATGTTGTCCGGGAGATATTTCGTTTTCACGGCATTTATATTTATTCCGTATATGCTACTATTCTTATGGGGTACGACGGGGCTAATCGGAATAGTAGCCACCGTTGTTTTATGTTTTAAATACCTAATATAAGAAGACCCTAGAAAAGATCTACGCAAACGCAAGTAAAAGCAACGAAAACAAAACAAATGACGCGAAAAGAAGGAAGAATGGTAAGGAAGATTCGAAAAAGCTCTATTCATTTTCAAAAGAAACAGAATAAATGGTTGGTGAGAATTCCATACTACGACAAGGTGAAGCAAAAAAAGTATCCGCAAAAGTATGTAGGGAGATTTAAGACCGAGAAAGAAGCACAGACAGCTTGTGATATGGCACTACTAGATCCCGATGCATATTTTTTAGCCAAAGGAACGTTGTCTAGTACAGTGAAAAGGGTACGGGGTGTCGAGTTCGTCGCAGAGTTGATTCCAGTCTGTCCATACAGCGATATAGTTATAGATGGAGTCTCTTCATAAGAGACTCGGTGTCGCTTCAATTTCTATATATGAAAGGAAATGGTATTTATGTCATATATGCGTAAGAGCACATCGCTCCAAAGGACACAATTGTTGTGAAAAGCACGAGTATCTTCATTTTGTTACATCGTGTATTTTGTTTTTTGTGATAGGTCAGACTGAGTATTCGAAGCATGTAGAGGAACCATAAATTAAAACTCATGTGGATCAAATTATGACTCTTTGAAATGTGTTGTACATATGAAGGAGTTGGATGGGAGTGATCTTCAAGTAATTTCAGTGCGGCGTGATAGGCATGAGAGGGAAATGAAATAAAATGTAGAACTTGGAATGTTTTTGACATGTATTCAATGTCGGCCAAAAGTCCACAAGCGGCGATTTGAATACCAACAACAACCGCGATGATGTAGATGCATGAACCAAATCCTTTTCGATGAAAACGAAAACAAATCGTTTGACATATGAATATGACCGCCAGTCGCATACATCCGCCCCAAATGAGCATAAACTTGAGTGGTATGCGTTCAAGGCCTCCCGGGTGGAGTGCGGCGAGTAGTAAAAAGAGAGAGGTAGATAAAAGACTGGCTGAAGCGACATCAAATATAAAATCGAATATCGTTTGAGCAATCGCGTATAGATATGGAGAGTAAAAGCGCTGTTTTTGTTCGAAAGCATATATTTTTGTTTCCTGATAGATATCTTTGCTCCTGCTAATTCCAAGTAAAATATGAACAAATAAAAAACTCATACACAAGCGATAATGCTGGGAATACTTCGCCACGTCTGTATGTCTTTGATATACGCCAATTCCAATAAACAGGCAAAAAATCGCTTTCACTACTTCGGTTCGTATGCATTGCTGCGTGGCCAGGCGTTCTAGTACAGTTTTAAAAAGCTCGTAACTAAATCGATTTCGCTCATCGTTGCGTTGGTAATATACAGGAATGGGTTTTTGAAAGTCTGATATAAATCTCTTATCGTTCGTTAATTGAGCAGGTGGCATCTTTGTAAAATGATCACGTACTTGATCGAGATGAAAGCAATGATTCTCATGTTTAAGTTTCAACACTTGTCCCGTAAAAAGCGGTAAATCTTGTTTCCAATCAGATGCATAGTACACGGGTACTCCACGTACTAATACAAGTAACTGATCTATCTTTCGCAGACTCGTTTGGCGAATATTGTCGAATGTTAGAATGATGCGACAGCCTGTATTTGCAACCGCCCTCAGAATGTTTACCATGGCCGTGCTCTGAGTCCCGGAAAAATTATGAAAAGGATCGTCGAGTATTAAAGTTTGGTGAAGACGAGGAAATTGGCATGCAATCATAACCATGCGTTTTTGAAACTGCGACAAAGTTCTGAATTGCAAACTGCATAAATCACGCAAATGTCCCAAATCGCATGCGAAGAGATCAAACATCTCTTCAAACCATGGATCTTGAATGCCTTTCATCTTCGCATGATACGTCATGATTTTGTAAACTGTGAAATGTGCAGGCAACGTATCTGTATTCGTTAATGACGCACGCGTATGTGCCGTGATTGTTCCACTATAAGGCGCATACAGGGTTCCTTTTTCCCGAGACAGTATTTGAATGAGTTCACGTTTACCACTTTCATGATCGCCCACGATTCCTAAAATCTCCATCTCACACACAGCAGCGGAGACGTTCCGTAGCAAACATTTCCCACCTGAATTCAGCGACACGTCTCGAAATTTAAAAAAGATTTCATTCGAACCATGAAGCGGTACAACCTGATTCGCGTGGGCACGAAACATTGCATTAGGTTACGTTAGAGCCTGTGATTGTAATTCATTTTAATTATCAATGGATTCTTAAACTAAGGAATGCTTAGGACTAATTTTTATACTCGCTATGTTTGCATTCGATGGAGTTGGGTTAGTCATTTTTTGTGCGAGATCACAAAGGCAAATACGTTATCGTACATATCAAACAAAAACAAAACCTTGAAATGTCGGCATATGAAATCCTGACCGATGTCGAACATGTCTTGAAGCGCTCGGACATGTATGTTGGTTCCGTCGAAAACGACGAGCAAGAAGCTTGGATTTTAGAGGGTCTTGTTGTAATGAAAAAGCGCATACAATTTCCCCCAGCGCTGCTGAAAATATCAGATGAAATTCTATGCAATGCGGTCGATCAGCACATTCGCGGCCGCGGTACGGGCAAGATCAAGGTAATTGTGAACGACTCTTGTATATCTGTCGAGAACGACGGAGATTCGATCCCATTTGACAACATCGACGATCTTCCAACGCCAACGGTGTTGTTCGGATGCCTTCGTTCGGGAGAAAATTTCGACGACACCTCAGCGAGAGTCACCGGAGGTAAAAATGGGTATGGTTGCAAGCTCACAAACATATTTTCCTCTGAGTTCAGTATCGACATTGTGAACAACGGGCGTCGCTTCCGGCAAAAATGGACAAATAATATGGAAACGCGTCATCAACATATTATTTCAGTGTCAGGAAAGAAGAAGAACTACGTGAGAGTTACATTTCGTCCCGATTTCGTTCGTTTCGGAGTCGAGAACATGAGTACAGATGTTCAAGCTTTGATCAAGAAAAGAGCATTGGATGCTATCTTTTGTTTCCCAACTCTACAAGTCTACATTAATGGAAAGCAAATTTTCAAGTCACAGATGGATTATATTAAAAGCGTACGACCACTGCCGCATGTGGACTCGAAGCTAGTACTGTCGAAAGAAAAAGATTGGTCTGTTGTAGTGTTCAAGAATGCTTCTGGTGAATTTCAACACATGTCTTTTGCGAATGGCATTGCGACAAGTCGCGGAGGCACGCATGTGACCCATGTACTAAAACGAGTAACAAAAATTATCTCAACGGCATTGATCAAGTTGAAGTTGAAGCCTTCCGCGACAGTAATCAAGCAACATCTTTTTCTTCTCATTCGCACAGACGTCGTCAACCCGGTATTTGAATCACAGTGTAAAACATTACTTGCCACAAAGAGATCTAAGTTTAAATCGCAATGGATTCCTGATTCGAAATTTACAAGAAGCCTCATCAAATCGAGTTTGTTCTTCAATTTGGTTGACATTTTTTCGAAAAAACTCGAGCAAAAGCTTCAAAATCTGGACGGCAAGAAGACGGTGAAATGTAGAGTCCCTAAACTGATAGATGCGAAATTTGCCGGCACTGTCAAGTCAGAATATTGTACTCTTGTTCTGGCCGAAGGCGATTCTGCACTGTCTATGTTGCTCAAAGGAGTGACCGGAAATCGTCTACAAAAAACCATAGGACTCTTTCCTCTCCGGGGGAAATTGTTGAACTGTGCAGAGGCCGCACCTTCTAAACTGATGGCAAATACTGAAATTCAACACGTGAAGAAGATTCTCGGACTCTCGAATGGAAAACGATATCATGATACGAAAAAGTTGCGCTATGGTCATGTTCTTGTGGCTGCTGATTCCGATGAGGATGGACAGCATATTTTAGGACTTGTACTGACCATGTTTCGATCCCTCTATCCCAATCTGATAGAGCTCGGATACGTTCAAACATTTGTTTCACCGCTTCTTATCGCAAAAAAGGGGAAAAAACTCGTGGAGTTTTTCAAGCTATCTGAATTTCAAAAATGGCAAAAAAGAACAAGCAATCCCAAATCTTACGCAGTCAAATTCCTCAAGGGACTCGGTTCCTCGACCAACGCCGACGCCAAACGCTATTTCGGAAATCTTAAACGTTATGTACGTCTTTTGAAAAAACCCAAAGATGGACTCAAGAGTCTGGAAATGGTCTTTTCTAAACACATGATGACGCAACGCAAACATTACGTTTGCCAACCATCGCATTCCTATGAAGAAGGAACTCTTGAGGGCTTTGTCAAGGGGCCCCTACATGAATACGCGAGAAGCTCGCTAACAAGAGCCATTCCATCCATCGACGGCTTCAAGGAGTCCACACGAAAGATTTTATGGACGTGCTTGTACAAACAACTTTTTGGTGAAAAAAAAGATATCAAGGTCGCCGAACTCGCTGGAATTGTTTCGAAATTCTCTAAATACCATCACGGTGAAAGTAGCTTGCAAGGCGCCATCGTTACTCTTGCACGTAGATATACAACCGTCAACAACGTACCACTTCTAGTTGACTCTGGACAATTCGGATCTTATCATGCCGCCGGCAGCGACAGTGCTAGTGCGCGGTACATATTCACCAGACTGGAAGATACTTGTAAATACATGTTCAATATGGCAGATTTAGACATTCTTCCTCGTTCTACAGTCGATGGAGAACTTGCAGAACCTGTACTCCTCGCTCCTCTCTTACCAATTGTTCTTTTGAACGGTGCGACCGGCATTGCGACCGGGTTTTCTACCAACATCTTCCCACACGATCCCAATGACTTGATTGTGGCCACTCTCGCCATCTTGAACGACACGGTACCGAGTATACTTTCACCCTCTTTCCGCAACTGGGATGGCATTATCGCTTCCTACGACGGTGGATTCTCTTCCACTGGAAAAAGTACTCGAATAGATGATAACACTATCCACATTCACTCTCTCCCGATTGGAGTGTTTCCAAGCTCGTTTGAGAAAATACTCAACAAACTATGTGAGAAAAATATTGTCAAGTCTTTCGACTTTGAACATTTTGAAAACGGACCTCGCTTCCTCGTAAAGTTCGCAACGAAAACATCAACACGAGACATGGAAAAACACCTCGGACTCGTTCGAAATCATTCCACTCGCAATATGCATCTATTGAATACAAACGGCGTATTGACCAAATACGCTTCTGTTGCCCACATTCTCAAGGAATATATTACTTTCAAACTCAGTATCACTGTCAAACGAATTGCATTCCAAATCGATACAAGCAAACGACTTTTGGCAGAACTTGATGCCATTCTAATCTTTATTCGCCTCTTTCTTCAAGGTGAAATCGTCTTTCAGGGAAAAAATGACACGGAGATTTTCACACAGTTATCTCGTCACGGAATTCAAACATTTCACGATAAATTGATGTCTCTAAGCATTCGCCGTCTCACTTCCGGCGAAATTGAAAAAACATTGGCGAATAGACAATCTTTGTCCTCTCGTCTGGATGCCTTGCTCGCAACAAACGCCGTAGAAACATACACAGCCGAACTTCAAGCTTACCAAGCGACCTTGCGAAATAGAAGCAAACGGAAAGACCACTTTGTCCACAAAACATTAAACAAGAGAGTCAAAAAACAATGAAGATTATTTAACTTCTTTTGTTAGCTTCATTTATAACTATACCCTTTTCTATTTCATTATCTCAGGGGCATTGTTCAAAGTGAGCAAGCAGGTACTGAATCGCGTACCTGTGGAACATTGGTAATTTGTACAGATTAATTTTAAAATAGTATTTT
>TARA_B110000908_G_scaffold105602_1_pt1 | contig 11972 bp, 9 predicted proteins | sample TARA_B110000908 | Tara Oceans TARA_B110000908 (sample SAMEA4398067) | marine metagenome | biome: Polar Biome; feature: [DCM] deep chlorophyll maximum layer (ENVO:01000326); material: water (ENVO:00002006), including particulate matter (ENVO:01000060) such as... | depth 36 m
AGCTTAGCGCAATTGCAAGGCAACTTAACGAACGTCCTCGCAAGACCTTGCAATATCAAACCCCAGCAGAGAAGTTCGCTGAGTGTGTTGCGTCGACCGGTTGAGGTCGCCGACGACAGCTGCCGTTCAGTAGCCGCAGTGTCTTGCAGCGAACGCACGGCACAACGTTGGGCCTCCTCTTACAAAGCTTGTTTGCATTAGGTTTAGAACAGGACCGATGGCAGCCATGTCGCTAATGACGGGATTAACCAGATCAGGATGACACCGACGGCTTGTATCCCGATGAACGGCACGACGCCTGCGTAGATGTGGCCAGTCGTAACTTCTTTGGGAGCCGCTCCGCGCAGATAGAACAGTGAGAACCCGAAGGGGGGCGTCAGGAAGCTGGTTTGCAAGTTGATGGCGATCAACACACCGAGCCAGATCGGATCGTGCCCGAGCAGGATCAATGTTGGCGTCACCAGCGGCAGCACGATCACAGAGATTTCCACGAAGTCCAAAAAGAACCCGAGGAAGAAGATGAAGATCATGCAAAAGACCAGCGCACCCGTTGCACCACCGGGCATGTTGCCAAGGATTGCGGCGACGCGCTCTTCGCCGCCCAGCCCTATGAAAACGAGGCTGAAGATCCCTGCTGCCAAGATCGTCGCAAAGATCATCGAGGTCATAGTCAGGGTGGATGAGATAGCTTCGTGCACTACCTTTTCCTTCAACGCAGCGCGCAGTGCCAAGATAATGGCAATACCACCGACGACGACAAGACCCGCATAGACGATGCCCAAGGCGAAGGTGCCATTGCTGAGGTCGTCGCGCTGGAAACGCACAGGAAAAGCGCCCGCAAACAGACCCAACAGGATTAGGGCGGCGGTTCCAAGCAAGATCGGTTTCGGGTTGATGCCCAGTTTGTGTCCGGTCATCAGCAGCGCCCCGACGGCCCCGACAGAGGCTGCCTCGGTTGGCGTTGCAATGCCACCCAGAATGGCACCCAGCACAGCGAAAATGAGCAGTACGGGCGGCACAACGGCACGAATGATTTCGGCGCGGTCGGGCTTGGCCAGATCCATGGGCGCAGGCGGCATGTCTTGCGGGCGGATCCAGCCACGCAGTAGGATGTAAATTAGATACAGGCTGACCAGCAGCAGGCCCGGAATGACGGCAGCTGCGAAGAACTGACCAACCGACAGCGCCTCGACCGAGAATTTCCCCTGTTCGTATTGTGCCTGCTGGAAGGAGTTGGACATCACATCGGCAAGGATGATCAGCAAGGTTGATGGCGGAATGATTTGGCCTAAGGTGCCGGCGGTGCACACAATGCCGGACGCCACGCGCGGATCATAGCCAGAGCGCAGCATCGTCGGCAGAGCGATCATCCCCATAGCCACAACTGTGGCGCCGACAATGCCCGTGGAAGCCGCAAGAAGTGCGCCGACCAGAACCACAGAAATACCCAGACCGCCGCGCAACTGGCCAAACAAGCGGCCCATCGTGTCCAGCAAATCTTCGGCTATTCGGCTCTTCTCCAGTACCGCCCCCATGAGGACGAACAAGGGGATCGCAATCAGGACGTTGTTGGTCAGCGTCCCGAAGACGCGTTGCCCCATGGCCCCCAGCAGGGTGATGTCCATTTCACCAACGGCAAAACCGATGTAGGCAAAAATTATCCCCACGCCTGCGATGCTAAAGGACACCGGAAAGCCCAGCAGGATGGCAGCCATCAAGGCTACAAACATTATAAGGTCAAGGTATTCGATCATGACATGCTCCTTTGCGTCATAAGCCGGATCAAGCTGGACACGGATTGCAACAGCACGAGGATGCAAAAGGCGGGGATCAGGGTTTTGAGGAGAAACACGGCCTGAATGCCGCCGACTGACATTGGCCCCTCAAAGATTTTCCATGAATTGCGAACCGACGGCCACGACCAATAAAGAAGGGCGGTCATGGACGGCATCAAAAAGAAGAGATGGCCGAAGATGTCTATGCGGCGTTGCCAGACAGCACTCGCCTTGGCGTAAAACACATCCACTCGGACGTGTTTGTCGACCAGCAAGGTATAGCCCGCGCCGAGCATGAAAAGCGTCGCATGCATATAAAGCACGCTTTCTTGCAGCGCGATTGAATTCAAGCCGAAGGCATAGCGGCCGACGACGATGGTGAACTGCACCAACACCATGAATAGGGCGAGCCAGCGGACGACTGCCGCTATGCCGGTATTTAGACTGTCGATTGTTCTTGCCAGCTGTTCCATCCGCGCCTCCCAAGGTCACAAAGTCGGCAGCGCGAGGGGGCATCCCCCGCGCTGCCGTTCGTTTTAGTAGCCCATGACTGCTGCGCGCGCGTTCATCTGGCCGTTGTCGGCATAGACCATGTACGGCCCAACCGAGTCGCGGTATTCGATGAAGCTTTCGGTGATGCGCACGACCAACTCGTCATCGTCCTGACGTAGTTCGTCGATCACTTCGCCAGCGGCAACGCCCATTGCGGTGATCACGTCTTCTGGGAACATCTTGACCTGAACGCCCTCGTCCGCGACGAGCGCTTTCAATGCCCGCGCGTGCTTGGTCGTGTATTCCGTCCAGACAGGATTATAGAGACTTTCGCAGGCCAGAGAAACGATCTGTTTCAGATCATCAGGCAGGCTTTCGAAGGCTTCCGAGTTCACACCGCATTCCTCGGCCGAGGACGGCTCACCGACACCGGGCCAGTAGTAGTTCTTGGCGACCTGATAGTAGCCAAGTGCGCTATCCGTCCATGGACCAATAAACTCGCCTGCGTCCAATGCACCGGTTTGTAGCGCTTGGAACATGGCAGGGCCAGACATGGCTTGGGCAGCCATTCCCAGTTTCGCAGCCATTTCGGATGCAAGACCCGTGGTGCGGAACTTCAGACCCTTGAGGTCTTCGGCAGAGTTGATGTCATTGCGGAACCAACCGCCCCATTGTGGGCCAGAGTTGCCGCAGAGGAACGGTTTGATGCCGAAACGGCCATACATTTCGTCATAAAGCGCCTGACCGCCGCCGTGATACATCCAGCCGAACTGTTCGTCTGCACGCAGACCGAAGGGTTGGCTACCGAACAGCAAGATGCCTTTGGATTTGGAACCCCAGTAGGCAGGAACAGCGTGGTAAAGTTCTGCCGTACCTTCGCTGACAGCGTCAAAAACGCCACGCCCCGGGACAAGTTCGCCAGCGGCGTAAAGAGTGACCTCAATCCGGCCGCCCGACAATGTGGTGATGCGATCCGCCAGCGTTTGCGCAGCGACACCGGGGCCAGGCAGATTTTTCGGCCAAGCTGTGACCATTTTCCATTGGCGTTTGTCCTGCGCGATGGCTGGCGTCGCAAGAGCGACGGCGGCAGTGCCGACACCTGCGGCTGATAAAAATTTACGTCTGTCCATTTTAGTTCTCCCTTTGGTTTATTTCCGTTTCTTAGTGGTTCAGTTCCCCAAGATGCGGGGTAGTTTCAGGCCGTTTTCACGGGCGCAGTCTAAGGCGTCTTGGTAGCCCGCGTCGGCATGGCGCCATACACCGGAGGCAGGATCGTTCCACAGCACGCGTTCGATGCGTTTGGCCGCCTCGGGGGTGCCATCAGCGCAGATCACAACGCCGGAATGCTGGCTAAAGCCCATGCCAACGCCGCCACCGTGGTGGATAGAAACCCATGTTGCGCCGGACGCGGTGTTCACCAGCGCGTTCAGCAATGGCCAGTCGGACACGGCGTCAGAGCCGTCCATCATGCTTTCGGTTTCGCGGTTGGGCGAGGCGACTGATCCAGAGTCGAGGTGATCGCGGCCGATCACAACAGGGGCTTTGAGTTCCCCGCTGGCGACCATTTCATTGAACGCCAGCCCCGCGCGATGGCGATCACCAAGCCCGATCCACGCAATCCGTGCAGGCAGGCCTTGGAAGGCAATGCGTTCGCGTGCCATGTCGAGCCAGTTGTGAAGATGGGTGTTCTCGGGGAACAGTTCCTTCATCTTCTGGTCGGTTTTGTAGATATCCTCAGGGTCGCCAGACAGCGCCACCCATCGGAAAGGGCCAATGCCGCGGCAAAACAGCGGACGAATGTAGGCGGGGACAAAGCCGGGGAACGCAAAGGCGTCTTCCAACCCTTCTTCCAATGCAATTTGGCGAATGTTGTTGCCGTAATCCACGGTCGGCACGCCCGCGTTGTGGAAGTCGACCATCGCAGCAACCTGAACCTTCATGCTAGCGCGCGCGGCCTTTTCGACCTCTTTAGGGGCTGATTGCTGTTTGTCCTTCCACTGTCCCATGCCCCAGCCCTGCGGCAAATAGCCGTGGATCGGGTCATGGGCAGACGTCTGGTCAGTGACGATATCAGGACGAATGCCGTGTTTGAACAATTCAGGGAAGACGTCGGCGGCATTGCCCAGCAACGCCACAGATTTGGCTTCTCCAGCTGCGGTCCATTTGTCGATCAGCGCCAGTGCCTCATCCAGACTGTCGGTCTTTTCATCCACATAGCGTGTGCGCAGGCGGAAATCGATGCTGTCAGGATTGCATTCAACTGCCAAACAACATGCACCCGCCATAACAGCCGCCAAAGGCTGTGCGCCGCCCATGCCACCAAGTCCGCCAGTCAGAATCCATTTGCCAGTCAGATCACCATCATAGTGCTGTCGACCTGCCTCGACGAAGGTTTCATAAGTCCCTTGGACAATCCCTTGGCTGCCGATGTAAATCCACGACCCTGCGGTCATCTGGCCATACATCGCGAGGCCCTTTTTATCGAGTTCGTTGAAGTGGTCCCAATTTGCCCAATGCGGCACGAGGTTGGAATTGGCGATCAGTACGCGCGGAGCATCGGTGTGGGTTTTGACAATGGCAATGGGCTTGCCCGATTGCACGACCAGCGTTTCGTCGTCTTCCAGATCCTTGAGGCTGGCAACGATGCAGTCGAAATCCTGCCATGTCCGCGCCGCGCGCCCAATACCGCCATAGACCACCAATTCATGCGGATTTTCGGCCACATCGGGGTGCAGGTTGTTCATCAACATCCGCAAGGGGGCTTCGGTCATCCAGCTTTTTGCGTTCAGCTCTGGCCCAGTGGGGGGGTAAATATCACGGGTATTCTTGCGGGGATCGTTCATGACGGTCTCCAATCTGACAGGGTTTCTAGGATTTTCTTGAGGGTGATCCGCAGATGATTTGCGTGATCGGTGGCGTAGTCCCACGGCGGGGTTTCAGCCATATATGTGGACTGGGCGAGTTCCATCTGGATCGCGTGGTAACGGTGCACTGGACGCCCGTAATGACGCGTGGTCCAACCTCCTTTGAAGCGGCCATTGGTGATGGAAGTGTACCCTTTGGCATCGTTGCAAATCCTTGCTACCATGTCCTCGATTTCGGGCGCGCAGGTCATGCCAAGGTTCGTGCCGATACTGAAATCGGGAAGCGTGCCGTCAAAGAGAAACGGGATGTGGCTGCGGATAGAATGGCAATCGTACAGGATCGCGAAACCATGCAGCGCGTGGACCCTGTCCAGTTCGGCCTGAAGTGCGGAGTGATAGGGCGCGTGGTAGGTTGCGCGACGGCGTTCGATTTCGGCGGCGTCAGGTTCTTGACCATCTTGATAGATGCTCTGTCCGTCAAAATCCGTCAGCGGGCACAATCCGGTGGTGTTCTGTCCTGGATACAGGCTGACGCCTGCGGGATCGCGGTTCACGTCAATCACATAGCGGTGGATCGGGGTGCGCACTGTTGTAACGCTATCCAGCAGCCCGTCATAAAGGTTGTGAATGTGCCAATCGGTGTCGGCCATCGCGCGGCCTGTCCCGTTAAGGCGCGCAAGGCAATCGGGAGAAATATCAGTGCCGGTATGGGGCAATCCCAAAACCAGCGGGCTAGTGCCGGAACGGATTTGCATCAACGTCATAGTGCGAAATCCACGCCACTGGCCTGCGCCAGCGCATCACGGGTGACAAGCTGCGCCGCCGCGTTGATGTCGTCCGCCAAATAGCGATCCTCCGCAAGCGGCGCGATCTCGGTGCGAAAGATGTCGATTGCCTTTTGCAACGCGGACGACGTTTGAAGCGGCGCACGGGCCTGCACGCCTTGGGCCGCACACATTGCCTCAATCCCAAGAATAACTGCGAGATTCTTATTCATACGCGCAAGTCGGCGTGCGCCATGCGCCGCCATACTAACGTGATCTTCCTGATTGGCCGAAGTCGGCGTTGAATCAATACTGCAAGGATGCGCGAGGTGTTTGTTTTCGCTCATCAATGCCGCTGTCGTGACCTCGGCAATCATTAAGCCAGAGTTCAAGCCGGGGTTCGGCGACAGGAATGCAGGCAAATCAAACGACAACGTCGGATCAACCATCAAGGCCACGCGGCGCTGCGCGATTGACCCAATCTCTGAAATTGCCATGGCGATCTGATCGGCTGCGAATGCCACAGGTTCGGCGTGAAAATTGCCGCCAGATACAATGTCGCCGGTGTCACTTAGGACAAGCGGATTATCAGTCACGGCATTCGCTTCGATCTCAAGCGTTCGTGCGGCAAAGCGGATCAAATCAACTGCAGCGCCGGTCACTTGGGGTTGGCATCGAATGCAATAGGGGTCTTGAACGCGGGTATCACCCTCGCGGTGGCTTTCGCGGATTTCGCTGCCGTCCAGAAGCGTGGACATCGCATCGGCGACGTCGATCTGGCCTTGATGGCCGCGCAGAGTGTGAATTTCGGAACGAAGCGGTGCGGTAGACCCCATAATGGCGTCCGTCGAAAGGGCCGATGTTACAAGGCACGTGCGCACCATCACCCAGCTGTCAAAAAGTGCGGCCAATGCACAGGCCGTGGAAAACTGCGTGCCGTTCAGCAGGGCAAGACCCTCTTTTGCTTGTAAGGTAATCGGCGTCAGCCTTGCGACTTCGAGGGCGTCCGCGCCGGGCATGCGTTCGCCGCCGATCTGGGCCTCGCCCTCGCCGATCATCACGGCGGCCATATGCGCGAGGGGTGCAAGATCACCGGAAGCCCCGACCGATCCTTGAACCGGGATCACAGGTATGACACCCGCGGCGATCATGGCTTCGAGTTGCGCGCAAACTTCAGGCCGCACACCGGACGCGCCACGGCCCAATGACAGGAGTTTAAGGGCCATCATCAGGCGGGTTGTTGCTGTCTCCAGCGGTTCGCCAACGCCACAGCAGTGGGACAACACAAGGTTGCGTTGCAGCTGTTCGGTGTCCTGAGGTGGGATTTTAACCGAGGCAAGTTTTCCAAAGCCAGTATTGACGCCATAGACAGCGGTCTCACCTTTGGCCGCGATGGCCACAAGGTCGGCGGATTTCTGGATTTCGGGTAGTGCGTCTGCCGCCAACACGACAGGGGCCATTCCGCGCCAAATCTGTTCCAGCATTGCCAATCTGGTAGAAGCGGGCTGCAAGATGATAGTCATAGGGCACCTCTGAAGATACGTGTGTGAAGGGGATTGATGCCGATGCCATAGGACAGCTCCGCAGGGTCTTTGGCATCCCAGATCGCCAGGTCGGCCCGCATACCTGCGGCTATGATACCACGGTCCGTTAGTCCCAAGGCCCGCGCGGCGTTGCGCGTTGTGCCCGCCAGCGACTCTGCTGGCGTCAATCGGAACAAGGTGCAGGCCATGTTCATCGCCAAGAGAACGGACCCCAGAGGGGAGGACCCCGGGTTCCAGTCTGTCGCGACAGCCATGGGCACGCCGTGCTTGCGGAAAGCGTCGATTGGCGGGGCTTGGTCTTCGCGGATGGCATAAAACGCACCGGGGAGGATCACCGCGACTGTGCCTGATTTGGCGAGGGCCGCAGCGTCGGCGTCAGTTGCATATTCAACGTGATCGGCGGACAAGGCACCGAATTCGGCGGCCAAGGCGGTGCCTCCAATATGGCTGAGCTGCTCGGCATGCAGTTTGAGTGGCAGACCAAGCTCTTTCGCCAATTCAAACACCCGTCGGATTTGTGCGGTGTTAAAGGCGATCCCTTCGCAGAACCCATCCACTGCATCCACAAGGCCCTCTGCGTGGGCAGCGCGCAATGTCGGTATGCAGATGTCGTCAATATAGGCATCTGGGTCGGCCCCAGCGGGCACCGCATGCGCTCCAAGAAAGCTGGTCACCACATGGATCGGGCGGGCCCGCCCAACCGCGCGGGCGACGCGCAGCATCTTCAATTCTGTCTCACGATCCAGCCCATAGCCGGACTTTATCTCGATGGTGGCGACCCCTTCGGCGATCAGTGTGTCGGCACGGCACAAGGCCGTCGCCAGCAGGTCGGCCTCGCTGCTGGCGCGGGTCGCCTTGACTGTGGACACGATACCGCCACCCGCGCGGGCGACTTCTTCGTAGCTGGCCCCTTCAAGGCGCATCTCGAATTCCGTAGCTCTCTTGCCGCCGTGAACGATATGCGTGTGACAGTCGATCAGGGCGGGAGTCACAAGTCGCCCGTCAAAGCTGCGTATCTCAAGGCTGGAATACTGGGGAGGCAGGTCAGAGATGGGCCCGACCCACGCGATTTTGTCGGCCTCAATCACAAGAGCTGCATCCGCGAACAGCCCGTATCCGGACCCGTCATCTGACATTGTCGCCGCGCTAAGGTTCGTGAGGAGGATCGACTGGGTCATTTAAAATCCTTGATTAAGGGCCTACTTATAATTAATATGTACATACTTAATTAAGTCAAGGAGTTCCTGCCATGCAAAAAATCATCGCCAAACAAGCGCTTACGCTGAACGGCTGGGAGCGCGATGTCGAGATCGGCATCAAGGACGGACGAATCGCCCATATTCGACCCGCCCCGAACGGCGCAAATGCGACCGTTGGGTTGGCCTTGCCTGCGCCCTTGAACCTGCACAGCCATGCATTTCAGCGGGCCATGTCCGGCTTGACTGAGGCACGCGGTCCGGACCCAAGCGACAGTTTCTGGACGTGGCGGCGGTTGATGTACAAGTTCCTCGACCAGCTGACACCCGACCAAATAGAAGCGATTGCCGCGCAGGTGTTCCTCGAGATGTTAGAGGCAGGATATGCTGGCGTCGCAGAGTTTCACTACCTGCACCATGACGTTGGCGGCGTGCCCTATGCAAATCTGGCCGAGTTGTCGGAACGTATAGTCGCGGCGGCGACGCAGGCGGGCATTGGCTTGACGCTGCTGCCTGTGCTTTATCAATTTGGCGGGCTGGACAAGCGGCCGCTGGCCGGAGGGCAGAGTCGCTTTGGCAATGACCCCGAGCAATTCGCGCGTCTACACGAGGGCGCGAGCCGCGCGGTCGCATCAGGGCTGCACGATTTTAACATTGGCGTGGCACCGCATTCCCTGCGCGCCGTGGACAAGGCCGGATTGGACAGCGCAATTGCTTTGGCAGGAGACGGCCCCGTACATATGCATCTGGCCGAGCAGGTGGCCGAGGTGGATGAAGTGCAAGCGGCCCTGAATGCGCGACCAACCGAATGGCTTCTGGATCACTATAAGGTCGATCCGCGCTGGTGCCTGATCCACTGTACGCAGATGACCGAGCAAGAGACCCGCGCACTTGCAGCGTCTGGCGCGGTGGCGTGTCTGTGCCCGATTACCGAAGCCAATCTCGGAGACGGCATTTTCAATGGCACGGACTATCTGGGGCATGGTGGTGTCGTCGGGTTCGGATCTGATTCCAACGTCCACATCACCTTATTCGAAGAACTCAAGACGCTCGAATATTCTCAGCGCCTGCGCGACAAAAGCCGCGCCGCTCTTGCCACGGCGGACCACTCGACTGGTCGCGTCCTGTTTGAAGCGGCTGCGAAGGGCGGCGCACAAGCAGGCGGGCGCGACAACGGCGTTTTAGCACCGGGCAAAACGGCCGACATTCTGGGGCTTGATCTGGACAATGAATGGGGCGCCAACCGCCGCGGCGACATGGCGCTGGATACGCTGGTCTTTGGCGGCAACGGACAGCGCTGCATCAGCGATGTCTGGAGCGCAGGACGCCACATGGTGAAACAGGGTCGCCACGTGCAGCGAGACCAGATAACAAGGGCTTTCATGGATGTGATGGCAGAATTGGAACAAGACATTTGACAACTGAACCGCGCCTGTCCTGGAAAGAGGTCCGTGACCAGATCCGGGCAGGCATTCTTGATCGCACCTATGCGCCCGGGGACAAACTGCCGCGCGACGCAGATATTGCAGAGAAACTTGGCTGTGCGCGCTCGACCGTGCAGCGGGCTATGAGTGACCTGTCAGACGCCGGATTGGTTGAGCGAAAGCGCAAGGGCGGCACCCATGTGCGAACGGATCCAGTAACACGGGCGACACTTGATATTCCGATCACTCGGCGAGAGGTCGAAAGGCGCGGAAGCGTCTATGGTTACCAATTGATTGACCAAAGCTTTGGCGTCACCCCGCATGAGGTTGCCAGAAAGTTTGAACAAACCGAGACGACGGAAATGATGCGGGTGAAGGCGCTGCATCTCGCCGACCACAAGCCGCATATCTTTGAAGATCGCTGGATTTGTTCGGATACCGTACCTGGGATTCTTGAGGTTGACCTTACGCGAGAGAGCGCCAACGAATGGTTGGTCCGCAACAAGCCATATACGCGCTTCGATCTACGATTTTACGCGATCTCCGCCGATGCGGAAACCGCTGAGTTTCTCAAGATCGAGCACGGCAGCGCATTGTTGGTTATCGAACGCACAACGTGGATAGGGACCGCACCAATCACCTTGGTCAAAGCATATACCGCTCCAGGATACGAGCTCTTAACCTCGAACTAAGGGATTGGGTGTTGGCTACAAAAGGTCCAATTGCACTTGTCTTGCGGCTATAGGGCACCAGTTTTGAGCGCCGAACTGGTTTGCACCTGCAAGCTCCCTTCCGTCTATAAATTAGGAGGCCTTTGATGGAGTGGACTTAGTTAGGCTCATAGTTCTCAGCGGCCAAATACAGACACGATGCGCAGATAGCCGACATCCGAAATAAGCGTGTGAACGACGGCTTTGCCCCGCATAGCAGACCTGCATGCAAACCGCAGCGAAGGTCTGCAAACCGCCAATTTTGTTGATCGACATAAACGGCCCTAACCGCCTTTCACCGCTACTCAATATACCGCAGTGCAGCCGTTCATTGCGGCCATTTGTGCACCGGGCAGCATTTGTATCGCAGCGAATGGCTGGTTTGGGGGAACTGAAAAATTCCTCATGCATTTCAGCTCTTTGCCGGCCTTGGTAGCCTGTGTCAGTACTGCGGAGCGGCTTCTCAGGGGCAAAGATTAAACGGTGGCATCTATTTTCAAAGCCCTGGTAATTGTTGAGGCCACATTGCCATGATTTCCGGCATCTTGTAGATGTTGGCTGAAATGCCTTACCTACCCGATGGATCAACAGTTAAAAATTGGTTTGCAGTGCGTTCTTCAGATCAGAAATCAGATCATCTGTATGTTCCAAACCGATATTCAACCGAACCAGACGCCCCGCGTAATCTTGCCCCGGCCTTTCGATATTTGGATACACAACGGCCAGACTGTTGACGCCTCCCCAACTTAGTCCGATGTGAAACAAATCTAAGCTATTGATAATTGCTTCAACTTGCGTTGGGGAGACATCATCTTTGAACAAGATTGAAAAGACGCTTGTTGATCCCGTGAAATCCCGTTTCCAGATTTCATGGCCTGGGCAAGAAGTAAGTGCCGGGTGAAACACAGCTTGTATTTTTGGGTGATCAGAAAGCCAACGCGCCACTTGCAACGTTGATTTCTCAAGCTGCTCCAGCCGCAAAGCCAGTGTTTGAAGACCCCGAAGCGCAAGGCTGCAATCATCGGGGGAAACGGCCAGCCCCAGTTGACGATAGATTGGCCCCATCGTTTCAAATGCTGATGCATCACGCACGGATACAGAACCCAACAACAGATCGCTGTGCCCGCCCACATATTTGGTCAATGCTTGAATACTTACGTCAACGCCGTGGGCAAACGCGTCGAACATGACGCCTGCCGCGTA
>TARA_B110000908_G_scaffold72920_1_pt1 | contig 11921 bp, 8 predicted proteins | sample TARA_B110000908 | Tara Oceans TARA_B110000908 (sample SAMEA4398067) | marine metagenome | biome: Polar Biome; feature: [DCM] deep chlorophyll maximum layer (ENVO:01000326); material: water (ENVO:00002006), including particulate matter (ENVO:01000060) such as... | depth 36 m
CAATCAAAACTGTCAAAAATAACATGAACGCAACCACACTTTTTTATTTCTTTATATCAATAATCGTCACCAGTTTTATCATTGATAAAATTTTAGGCACTTTAAATGCGAGACATTACAGCGATACCCCTCCTCTAGAAGTAGCAGATGTATATGATAAAAAGGAATACTAGAAATCACAAGCATACAAGAAAACAAATGCCAATTTTTCGAATATCACTTCATTATTCTCAATCACACTCACCTTATTTTTCTTCTTTATTGATGGTTTTAAATATGTAGATGATTTTGCAAGAAGTCATACCGTAAACCCAATTCTAGTTGCCTTAATTTTCTTTGGTGTTATTCTTATTGGTTCTGATCTATTAACAACCCCTTTTTCCTATTAAAAGACCTTTGTTATTGAAGAAAGCTTTGGTTTTAACAAATCGACAAAATCCTTGTTTTGGAAGGATAAAATAAAAGGATTGGTAATGTCTTCGTTTCTAGGAGGTGGAATTTTGGCTTTAACTATTTGGTTTTATCAAATTTTTAATGAAAATTTTTGGATGTACGCTTGGATTTTGATTGCAGCATTCTCTTTGTTTATGAATCTTTTTTATGCGAAATTAATTGTACCGCTATTCAACAAACAAACGCCTTTAGAAAATGGAGAATTAAAAACTGCAATAGAAGCATACGCAAAGAAAGTTGGTTTCAAATTGGATGCAATATTTGTCATCGACGGATCGAAAACGGTCTACGAAGGCAAATGCTTATTTTTCTGGCTTTGGTTCTCAAAAAAGAATTACGCTTTTTGACACTTTAATTAATGACTTGGAGATTCCAGAAATCGTGGCAGTTTTAGCGCATGAAGTTGGGCATTACAAGAAAAAACACATCCTCTTTAATTTATTTATTTCGCTCTTACTTACTGGATTTATGCTTTTTCTATTATCACTATTTATCAATACGGCTCTCTTTTCTGAAGCTTTGGGGATTGCAATACCAAGCTTTCATATTAGTCTTATTGCATTTGGTATTTTGTATTCACCAATCACTGAAATTACGGGAATATTCATGAATTATATTTCACGTGTATTTGAATATCAAGCAGATAATTTCGCCAAAGAAACATTTGCTGCAAATCCTTTAATTAGTGCACTTAAAAAACTTAATAAAAATAGTTTAAGTAACTTAACGCCCCACCCTGCATATGTTTTTATGCATTACTCCCACCCAAGATTATTCGAAAGAATCCGAAATTTAAAAAAGGAATAGTTGTTTATGTAATTTCTTTACCCTAAATTCACTTTGGATTGAAATGCAGCCAAATATACATGAACTACACCATTTCTATAGAAGAAGAAAATAAGGAAATTACAAGTCGTTATAAGGACTTGTTAAAAGGAACTTATGAGGTTTTATCAAAGGAGGATAAAGAATTAATTCGGCATGCATTTGATGTTGCAGTTGAAGCACATTCTGAGCAGCGAAGAAAAACTGGTGAACCTTACATCTATCATCCAATCGCAGTTGCAAAAATTGTTGCTTATGAAATTGGTTTGGGAGCCACATCAATAGCAGCGGCGCTTTTACATGATGTGGTAGAAGATACCCATTACACAATTGAAGATATTGAACAATTATTTGGAGAAACTATTGCACGAATTGTAAATGGTTTAACAAAAATTTCTCGCTTAAATAAAGAAAAAGACGCCTCCATACAAGCAGAGAATTTCAGAAAAATGCTCCTTACATTGCATGACGATGTACGCGTTATTTTAATAAAAATTGCAGACAGGTTGCACAATATGCAAACGATGGATGCAATGCCTGCTCACAAACAAATAAAAATTGCCTCTGAAACCTTATACATTTATGCACCGCTAGCACATCGGTTGGGACTGTATAATATTAAAACAGAATTAGAAGATTTAGGATTAAAATATACAGAACCAGAGGTTTTCAAAGATATTACTGCTAAAATAAAAGCCAGTAAAGAAGAACAACAAGCGTATATTGATACTTTTTCAGAAACCATTCAAAAAGGACTGAGTAATGAACACCTCAATTATGAAATAAAGGGACGTTTTAAATCCATTTTCTCTATTCGTAGAAAAATGAGAAAACAGAATGTGACTTTTGAAGAGGTGTATGATAAATTTGCCATTCGAATAATTTTTGAACCCAATTCTAAGGATGAAAAATTTGAAGCTTGGAAAATTTATTCCATTGTAACAGATTACTTTAAACCCAATCCATCACGTTTAAGAGATTGGATTTCTCAGCCAAAATCTACGGGTTATGAAGCGCTTCACATTACAGTTGTTGGACCTGATGCGCAATGGGTTGAAGTGCAAATTCGTTCCAAAAGAATGGATGAAATTGCAGAGAAAGGCTATGCTGCACATTTTAAATACAAGCAAGGAGTTGTAAATGAAAACGGTCTTGAAGGTTGGCTCAATAAATTGAAAGAAACCCTTGAGAATCAAAGTTTGAATGCTGTTGATTTTGTGGAAGATTTTAAATTGAATTTATATGCAAAAGAAATTTATGTTTTTACACCAAAAGGAGATCTAAAATCACTTCCTAAAGGAGCATCGGCTTTAGATTTTGCCTTTTCTATTCATACCGATGTTGGTTTAAAATGTAGAGGAGCAAAAGTAAATGGAAAGTTAGTTCCACTAAGTTACGAACTCAATAGTGGAGATCAAATAGAAGTCATTACTACAGCACTCAACAAACCAAATTCTAGGTGGTTGGATTTTGTAATTACTGCGAGAGCAAGAACAAAGATTAAAGCAGCTTTAAAGGACGAAGAGAAACAAATTGCTGAGGAAGGAAAGGCGATATTAGCAAGAAAACTACGTCATTTAAAGATTTCATTTAATGAGAAAGTAGTGAATGAATTAGTAACCTATTTTAATTTGAGAACAAGTTTTGATTTGTTTTTCCGGATTGGAAGTGGTGCTATTGATAATACCCAATTAAAAAGTTTTGTATCTGGAAGAAATAGTGCCATTATTAGTTTTTTTAAAAACAAGCTAAGAAGAGCACCTAGCAAAGAAATTTCGGAAGAAGAAGTTACGCACAAATATGATGCTCTGGTTTTTGGAAGCGATGAAGAAAAGCTTGAATATAAATTATCTCCCTGTTGCAATCCGATACCTGGAGACAACGTTTTTGGGTTTATTACCATCAACGATGGAATAAAGGTGCACAAAAAGAATTGCCCCAACTCAATTTCTTTACAATCCAACTATGCATACCGAATTATAAAAACAAAATGGATCGATTCTACAAAACAAGATTTCAAAGTAATCTTGCAAATAAATGGTGTTGACAATGCAGGAATTGCAAATAATTTAACTCGAATTATATCGAACAATATGGGTGTTTTTATTCACAGTATCAATATTGCTGGAAATGAAGGTGTCTTTGATGGTAAATTATCGGTAAGTGTCAACAATAGAGCGCAACTTAAAAAGCTCATTACCAGTATTCAAAAGATTGAAGGAGTCAAAAAAGTGGCACGTGTTAATACTTTGTAAATATCATTTATTTAAAACCATTAATTAATTCATAATTTAGAGTAAATTTGTTTTTGAAAAAAATAATAGATGGGTAATTCTGAAAATAATCAGGAAGTAGTAAAAAAAGTGTTTACCTCTTTTTTAGAAGATAATAAACATAGAAAAACTCCTGAACGTTTTGCAATTCTTCAAGAAATTTATGCAGTAGAAGATCATTTTGATATTGAGTCTTTATATATCAATATGAAAAACAAAAACTACCGCGTAAGTAGAGCCACCCTATACAATACAATTGACTTACTCTTAGATTGCGGCTTGGTAAGAAAACATCAATTTGATGGGCAATCCATGGCAAGATATGAAAAGAGTTATTTTGACAAGAACCATGACCACTTAATATTTACAGATTCTGGAGAAGTAAAAGAATTTTGCGACCCAAGAATACAAGTGATAAAGAAAACAATTGAAGAAGTTTTCAATGTAGACATACACAATCACTCTCTTTATTTCTACGGAACAAAGAAAAAATAACAAACAGCAACACAACAATCACACAAATTAAACAACAAATGGCAGTAGATTTATTACTCGGATTACAATGGGGAGATGAAGGAAAAGGTAAAATTGTAGATGTTTTAACCACCAACTATGATATTATCGCACGTTTTCAAGGAGGTCCTAATGCGGGTCATACATTAATTTTTGATGGAAGAAAACACGTTTTACACACAATACCTTCTGGTATTTTTCATAAAACGGCATTGAATGTGGTTGGTAATGGCGTTGTGATTGATCCCGTGATTTTCAAAAAAGAATTAGAAAATTTAGACAAGCACGATATCGATTATACTTCAAAATTATTGATTTCTAGAAAAGCACATTTAATCTTACCTACACATCGTTTATTAGATGCTGCTTCAGAAACTTCAAAAGGAAAAGCAAAAATTGGTTCTACACTAAAAGGTATTGGCCCTACTTACATGGACAAGACGGGTAGAAACGGAATGCGTGTTGGAGATTTAGAAATGGAGAACTGGAAAGAAAAATACCATGCGCTTACAGCCAAACATTTGGGTATGCTAGATTATTTCAATATCCAAATCGATTATGATTTAGATGAATTAGAAGCAGAATTTGACAAAGGAATTGAGAAATTAAAAACATTACAATTTATTGATAGTGAAGAGTTTTTAAACCAAGCAATAAAAGATAAAAAAACAATTTTAGCAGAAGGAGCTCAAGGTTCTTTATTGGATATTGATTTTGGAACCTATCCATTTGTCACATCTTCAAACACAACCGCAGCGGGTGCTTGTACTGGTTTAGGGGTTGCTCCTAATAGAATTGGTGAAGTCTTTGGGATTTTCAAGGCCTATACAACGAGAGTTGGTTCTGGACCATTTCCTACGGAGTTATTTGACGAGGATGGTGCAGAAATGGCGCGTATTGGCCATGAGTTTGGTGCAACAACAGGAAGAGCAAGACGTTGTGGATGGCTAGATTTAGTTGCATTAAAATATGCTGTAGATGTAAACGGTGTGACACAATTGATGATGATGAAAGGAGATGTACTTTCTGGTTTTAAAAGCCTAAAGGTATGTACTTCTTACAACTATAAAGGAAAAGAAATCTCTCACTTTCCTTACAATATCGAGCCAGAAAATGTTTCTGTAAACTATTCTGAATTTAAGGGTTGGGATGAAGATTTAACAAAAATGACTGCTGCAGATCAATTGCCACAAAATTTATTAGATTATGTTGCGTTTATTGAAAAAGAAACAGGAGTTCCTGTTAAAATCGTTTCTGTAGGACCAGATAGAAAACAAACCATTGTAAGATAGTTTTATCTAAATATTAAGACCCTTGAGATATTCTTTTCATAATTTTCACGTAAAATCTAAAGTTTTGAAAAGAATATTTTTTTTATTACTAATCCTCAACGTTCTATTTGCAAATGCACAAGCAAAGAAAATTCTTTATAGTGCAAAACTACAAGATACGAACGAAGAAAAATACCCAGGTGCAACACGTCTAATTGGTGAAGTTCAAATGGTTCATGAAGGTGCCGTTTTAACCTGTCAGCAAGCACTATACTACAAAGAGAAAAACTTTTTCAAAGCCATTGGTAACGTATATCTAAAGCAAGGAGATACCATTACACAAACGAGTGATTACGCTGATTATGATGGGAATTCCAAACAAGTGTTGTCTTGGGGAAATGTTGTCCTAAAAGACCCTACAATGATTTTAACATCAGACACACTTCAGTTTGATCGTTTAAATCAAAAACTATATTATAGGAGTTACGCAACAATAAAAGATGCAACCAACACTTTAAAAAGTAAAAATGGAAACTACTATCTAACGGATAAAAAGTTTACGGCAACAACACGTGTCAATGTTGTCAACCCAGAACATAATTTAGTATCAGCACATTTGGACTATTATACAAATTCTGGTCTCACCTATTTCTATGGGCCGACAACAATTACCAATTCAAAAAATAAAAACAGAATATATAGCGAAAAAGGTTTTTATAATACAAAGACAGATGTCTCTCACTTTGTAAAAAATGCGAAACTTTTTCTAAAAGAAAGAACCATTGAAGGTGATAGTTTGTACTATGACAAAAACCGAGGTTTTGCTTCCGCTACCAACAACATTATTGTAAAAGATACTGTTGAAAATTTTTTAACCAAAGGAAATTATGCAGAATTATTTGAACTCAAAGATTCTTTGTTTATTGTAGACAGAGCTGTTGCAATTACAATTATAGACAAGGATTCTATGTTTGTTCATGGAGATACATTACTCGTTACTGGCATACCAAAAGAACGAATTATTCGCACCTTTAACAATGTAAAAATATTTAAGTCAGACTTACAGGGCAAGTGCGATTCTATTCATACAAACCAAGCGACAGGTCTTACCAGAATGTTTAAAAACCCCGTTTTATGGGCAGATCAGAATCAAATTACCGGAGATACAATTCATTTAATTACAAATACTGAAACTGAAAAATTAGATTCATTAAAAGTATTGAACAATGCCTTCATCAATTCCAAAGATTCTTTATCTATCGCCGATTTTAATCAGATTAAAGGAAGAAATATTTTTGGAAAATTTAAAGACAACAGCATTCGAACTCTCTTGGTGAAAGGAAATGCAGAATCGGTATATTATAACAGAAGCGAATTAGGAGTTTTAGAATCCATCTCAAAAGAAATTTCGAGCAATATTGAATTCACACTATTAAAAGGTGAAATCGAAACCATCAAATATCTGAAGACAACAGAAGGAAAAACCTATCCACCGTCGAAACTTCCCGATCATGTAAAAGAATTAAAAGGATTTATTTGGCGTGAAGATGAACAACCCAGAAAAATGGCAGACATTTTCATTAAAGAAGGTGAAAACAAAAAAACAACTAAAACAGCAAAGGTGTTGGGAGCTATAAAACCCATGATATCTTCCAAGTTGGATGCGAATAAAGTACCAAAAGGCCCCGTAAGTTTAGAGAAACAATAATGAAAAATGATTTCTTTACATACCAAGCACAAACATCTCCTCACCCATTAGCGATAGAAATTTCGCATGCAAAAGGTTCATATATCTTTGATACAAAAGGCAAGAAACATTTAGACTTTGTCGCAGGGGTTTCTGCAAACAGTTTGGGACATAATCATCCCAAAGTATCACAAGCAATTAAAAATCAATTAGACAAGCACGCACATGTGATGGTGTATGGTGAATTTGTACAAGAAGCACCAGTTGCACTGTGTAAAATACTCGCTAAAACATTTCCAAAGAATGAAATGTCCGTTTATCTTACCAATTCTGGGACTGAAGCTACAGAAGGAGCACTAAAACTTGCCAAAAGAGTTACAGGAAGGTCAGAAATTATTGCCGCAAACAATTCCTATCATGGAAATACACAAGGAGCAATGAGTATTTCTGGTGCTGAAGAACAAAATCGAGCATTTCGACCGTTAGTTCCAGGTGCACGATTTATTGAATTTAATAAAGAAGCAGATTTAGATAAAATTACGCATAAAACAGCCGCTGTTATTTTAGAAACTATACAAGGAGGTGCTGGATTTATTAGTCCAACAAATAATTTTCTAAAAAAAGTAAAAGAGAAATGTGATGCAGTATGTGCCTTACTAATTTTAGATGAAATACAAACTGGAATCGGTAGAACTGGAAAGTTTTGGGGTTTTGAAAACTATAATGTAATACCAGATATCGTTGTAGCCGGTAAAGGTCTTGGCGGTGGTATGCCCATTGGAGCATTTATTGCACATTCTAAAATGATGCACTTATTACAAACTGCACCCAAATTAGGACACATTACTACATTTGGCGGGCATCCTGTGATTGCGGCAGCAGGCTTTGCAACGGTAACAGAAATATTGACGAGTACTTTAATCGGAGATACACTTAGGAAGGAAAATCTCATCAGATACCATCTAAAACACCCAGAAATTAAAGAAATTAGAGGAAAAGGATTGATGCTAGCTGCAATTGTAGCCACCCCAGAATTGGCGGAAAAAATTATATTGACTTGTTTGGAAAGAGGGTTGATTCTTTTCTTTTTGCTTTTTGAAACTAAAGCAATTCGAATTACGCCTCCCCTAACAATTTCTGATGCGGAAATTATTGAAGGCTGTACGCTTTTAAAAGAAGTTATTAAAGAAGTAATATCTAATTAATATACACTTAAAATCTTAATTTTAGTTAAAATAAGTTAAGGTTATATTAAACTCTCATTATAAGTGATACATTTTTTATCCCTGGTAGTCTATTACCATATAAACAAATCTAAAAAACTTATTATGAAAAGCTTAAAAATTATCATTGCCGCAATTTCAATTTCTTTATTGAGTTCATTCTCTTTAAATGCTACAGATAAAAAACCATCTAAAGTAAATAATGAATTAAGAACAAAAATTGTTTCGATTATAGGAACCACAATACCGATTCATCTCAATCAAGAATGTACCGCTACTATATCATTTGTCTTGAACATTAAAAATGAATTGGTCATTTTAACGGTAGATTCTGAAAATGAAGAAGTTTCATCTTATATTAAAAATAAGTTAAACTATCAAGAAATGAATATAAGTAATATTTTAAAAGGAGAACAGTACAAAGTATCTTTAAAAATTAAGGTACAAAAGTAACATCGAAATTTATTCAAAAATAAAGCTCCTAAATTCCTTCAGGAGCTTTTTAAGTAATCAAAAAAGCTTGAATCAAACAATTCAAGCTTTACATATCTTTAAATAATAATTTTATTTATTTTACGAGGAGCTTATGCGAAGGTTTAAATTTCGTTAAATTAATTCCTTTTACAGCAGCTACATATTCTTCTAAAGAAGGGGTTCTACCAAGTATAGTAGACAGCACAACTACTGGTGTAGAAGAAAGTAAAGATTCTCCTTTTTTCTCTCCAGAATCTTTTACAACTCTTCCTTGAAATAAACGCGTAGATGTTGCCATCACTGTATCTCCAGGTGCTGCTTTTTCTTGATTCCCCATACATAAGTTACAGCCAGGACGCTCTAAATACAACATGTTTTCATATCCAGTACGTGCTATTGCTTTTGGTGCATTGTCATCAAACTCAAAACCAGAATATTTTTTCAAAATATCCCAATCCCCCTCTGCTTTCAATTCATCTACAATATTATATGTTGGAGGCGCAACAACTAAAGGAGCCTTAAAGACTACTTCTCCATGCTGCTCATCAATGTTCTTAAGCATCTGTGCTAAAATTTTCATATCCCCTTTATGAACCATACAAGATCCTACAAAACCAAGATCTACCTTTTTTGTTCCTCCATAGAAAGAAAGTGGTCTAATGGTATCGTGGGTGTATCGCTTGGAAACATCATCATTATTTACATCAGGATCTGCGATCATTGGCTCTACAATGATATCTAAATCAATAACTACTTCAGCAGAATACTTTGCATTTGCGTCTGGAGTTAAGGCAGGTTTGTCTCCTGATTTAATTTCTGCGATTCGCTTATCTGCAATCGCAATTAATCCTTTCAAAACCTGAAGTTTATTGTCCATGCCTTTTTCGATCATGATCTGGATTCTCCCTTTTGCAATCTCTAAAGATTCTATTAAGGTGTCATCTTCAGAAATACAGATAGAAGCCTTCGCTTTCATTTCTGCTGTCCAATCGGTAAATGTAAAGGCTTGATCGGCAGTAAGTGTTCCAATATGTACCTCGATAATTTTACCTTGGAATACATTGTCTCCACCAAACTGAGTAAGCATTTGAGATTGTGTTGCATGCACTACATCACGAAAATCCATATACGATTTCATTTCACCTTTAAAGGTTACTTTAACGGATTCTGGAATTGGCATAGAAGCCTCCCCTGTAGCAAGTGCTAAAGCAACGGTTCCTGAATCTGCTCCAAAAGCAACACCTTTAGACATTCTTGTATGTGAATCTCCACCAATAATAATGGCCCAATCATCTACGGTTAAATCATTTAATACTTTATGAATAACATCCGTCATTGGCTTATACTTGTGCCCAGGGTCACGTGCAGTAATCAATCCAAAGTCATTCATAAACTTCATCAACCTAGGAATATTTGCTTTAGATTTGTTGTCCCATACCGAAGCAGTATGACAACCTGATTGGTAAGCTCCATCTACAATTGGAGAAATTATTGTAGCTGCCATCATCTCTAATTCCTGAGAAGTCATCAATCCCGTTGTATCTTGAGACCCAATGATATTTACTTCAACACGAACATCCGATCCAGCATGTAATACTTTTCCTGGTGTTGTTCCAACAGCATTTTTATTAAATATTTTTTCTACGGCTGTAAGTCCTTGCCCATCGTGAGAAATTTCTTTTGATGTTGCAAATACCGGCGTCACATCTACCCCTAATACTTTAGATGCAAATGTTTGTAGTTTTTTACCAAATACAATCGCATAAGAACCTCCTGCTTTGATAAACTCAACTTTTTGTGGTGTTAATGCTGCGGAAATATCAATTAATTCCTGAGCACCATTATATAATTTTTTTTCTTTCGTATTAATTGTGAGTACAGTCCCTGAAGCTACAGAGTAGGTTTCTTTTAAAATAGGGTCGCCTTCAGCATCACGAATCGTTTTTCCATTCTCATCTTTCTGCTTTACCCAGTTTTTAAGATCTACACCGATACCACCTGTTACACCTACAGTTGTAAGGAAAATTGGCGAAATACCATTGGTACCTGCTATAATTGGAGCAATGTTAATAAAGGGTACATAAGGACTTGCTTTAATACCCGTCCATAATGCCACGTTGTTTACACCTGACATTCTAGAGGATCCTACTCCCATTGTTCCTTTTTCTGCGATTAGCATCACTCTTTTGTCTGGATGCTCTTTTTGTAATGAAAGCAACGCATTTTGTTGCTCCTTGTTATGTTCAAACATACATTGACCATGCAATTCACGATCTGATCGAGAGTGCGCATCGCCACCTGGTGATAGTAAATCTGTAGAAATATCTCCTACACCTACAATGAATGTTACTACTTCTATTTTTTCTTCTACTTCTGGTAGCTTCGTGAAAAATTCTGCTTTCGCATAACTTTCAATAAGTCCTTTTGCTATTTTATTTCCGCTATTGTAAGCGACTTCTAAACGCTCCATGTCTGCCTCGTAAAGGAACACTTGAGTTTTAAGCACCTCTGAAGCTTGCTTTGCGGTTTCGACATTATCTCCTAAAGCGATATCTAGTAATACATTGATTGAAGGGCCACCTTTCATATGCGACAATTGCTCAAAAGCAGCTGCAGGCGTAATCTCTTTTAAAACCGATTCACCAAGAATGATCTCCTTTAAAAACTTCGCTTTCACAACTGCGGCACTGGTTGTACCCGGCAAAACATTATAGATAAAGAAATTAAGAGAATCCTCTCTATGTTCGTTCTCTAAATCTTTAATCTGTGCAATGATTTCGCTAAGCAATTCAGCACCATCAATTGGCTGTGGACTAAGTCCTTGCCCTTTTCTATCTTCTATTTGCTGAAGGTAATCCTTATAAGTGTTCATGTAAGAAATTTTTATACTATAAACCGTTCAAATCCTAGGAATCTAAAAAGCTATATCTGTTTATTATTAAGAATTTTAGTAACGCAAATTTACTATTTTTATAGCTATTTTTAAAAATAATTAATAGATTGCTTTAATTAATAAATACTTTAAAAGTTATTTTTAAATTTATTGAAAATAAATTAATAAAAATAACTTTTAAAGTATTTTTTTTACGAATATCGTAAAAAAATAATAATAAAAATAGCAGATCAATAAGCCGAATCCTGTACCTTAAAAAGGCTCTTATCATTTATCTAGTTCTAAAATTACTCTTAGAATCCATCTGCC
>TARA_B110000908_G_C10267737_1_pt1 | contig 11919 bp, 2 predicted proteins | sample TARA_B110000908 | Tara Oceans TARA_B110000908 (sample SAMEA4398067) | marine metagenome | biome: Polar Biome; feature: [DCM] deep chlorophyll maximum layer (ENVO:01000326); material: water (ENVO:00002006), including particulate matter (ENVO:01000060) such as... | depth 36 m
CCTAGTTTTAAATCACCTATATTCATAATGTTTATTTTAAAGAGTTTAAACTGTCTACTTTTCTTTTTCTTCTTGCTTGAGAACTTAATATTAGTTTAATTCTTTTTTCTTCGCTTTTAGCGTTTTCTATCTGATAAGGATTTATTCGCATATCTTTAAGTAAGTCTATTTGCCCATCTCTTCCTAATTCCTGTAAGTTTTTATATTCTTCACTTCTTTTTATAACAGGTGTTTCATATTTCATATATTCTTTTTCAATATCAAATCCGTTTTTTAATGCTATAGAAATAATAGCGCTTGTTCTTTCTGATTGTGTGTCTAAAGTTTTTATAAAATAAGGATTTGCGTTAATACCTATAAGAAACTTTTTCTGTTCAGCATTAGTTAATGATTCTATAGCATCTATATCTCTTTGTCCTTTAGGGGTATTTTCTTTATAAAAATTATCAATTATATCTTGTCTATCTCTATCGTTTTGTTCTTTAGTTTGCAATTGATATTTAGGTGTACCTATTAGCATTGCAGCTCTTTGCCATAGTTCATTTTGTGCATCTAAAGCTCCAGATATATTTTCTATTTTAGCAACAATTCTATCTAACGGAATATTAGTAGCTGTTCCGATCATAGATATATAAGCTTTTGCATTAGGATTACGTGGATCAAAAGTATTAAATGTATTACTAAATTCTTGTCCTTTTTTAGTTTTTTCAGACATTATAAGACTTTCCCAGTTTCTACCTAATCGATTTACTTTACTTCCTAGTGTTGGGGATATTGACAGTACTTGAGATAATATTGGAAAAAAATCTTTTCCTTGATATCCTTTGTCATATTGCTCAACCATTTTCATGCCGGTGTTATAACCAGTTACAGCAACCTTGCCAGGCAATCCTGATCCAGTTAATACTCCCTGCCAAACACTTTTACCTAGCTTATCAAGTCGCTTATCAAAATTGTTATATTTTTCTACTTTTTGGCTTTCAGTTAGATCAGCATCGTCATTCATAAGCCCCGAATAGAATGCTTGTTGCATACCGTAAAACAATGTACTCTGAACAAACGCATAGTAACCTAATCTACTTACATTGGTTTTTTTGTCGCCTCTGTTGTTTTTTAAATCTAAAAACGCTTTTTTCTGCAACCTAGACATTTGAAACGGAGTATTGTTAAACGAAAATACTAATCTTCCCATTAGACCCGTTTGTATGTTACTCACACGATCCATTTGAGACGATTGCTGACCTTCTTGCGTTTTGTCTAGAAAATCTTCCCAAGCTCTATCAGCAGCTTCGTTCTTGCCCATGCCTTGCTTTTCGTATGTTTTCATTCTATTCATATAAAAAGGTGTTCCACCCATAACAATAGCAAAACTATCTGCCATTTGTGTAGGCTTAAATCCTATTTGAATCATTTGGTCCCACATTTGTTGAGCTCCGGTTCTACCACCTTTACGTATTGCTTTAGCCATTTCAGCCTCTTGCACATTAATCTTTAAACCGGTTCTTCTATCTCTAAGAGCATCAGATGACCATATTTTTTTAGCAGTTTCTAAAAACGCTTTAGGGTCTTCGCCTATAACCTTAGCAATTGCAGCAGGATTATTGTCACTCCAGTTAACATAGTTAGCGGCAGATATAGTTTGCAACGCTGCTGACCTCATATTTAAAAACATAATAGTAGCTACCGATCCGTTAATGTAATTAAGTGTTGTGTTAAAAGCTGCATTAGTACTTTCAGGCCTTGATTTACCTACTTTAATACGAGTTAACATTTGTTCTAGGTTGTATCTATATTTACCACCGAATCTAGATTCTAACTTATTTAAATTTTCTTTAGTAAACATGGCATCAACATTTTCTTGCCAATTAAATAAGAAATCAGAGCGTACACCGTCTGTTGCATGGGTGAATAAATCATACTGTACATTACTTCTAAACCAATTATCTTTAGGCTCTGGATATTTTTCTTTAGTTTTAGTAATATTCATTATGCCGTTAGCATAAGCCCTTAGTTTAGCAGAAGACAAAACTGCTCCTGTTAGTTGAGACTTTTCGCTAAGCGATATTCCTGGTATATCCATGCCTAATTTCTGCCATATATACACTCGAACCGCTTGATCAATGTTATAACCTAATTTTTCAACTCTTTCTGCAGCAGCTTTTTCAGGTTTTGTTTCGCCCATTTCTTTAATTTGTTTTTCAAGGCCTGCATAATCTTCCGCCAACTTCATTCTGTATACACTAAGTGCGTTTTCCGCTCTAGTCAAAGGCCTAAGTATATTCTCTTTCATAAACTCCATATCGGCATCTCCCTGTTTGCCTTTACCGTATGGTTTATATAATAAACCTTGTAAGTCTTCTGAACTAGATGGCAAAAACAAGTCATCATATCTTTTCTTACCTTCCATGTACGCTTTAGAATCAGATACAGTAGCCTCTTCAAGCGTTCCACCTTTACGCTCTATCATACCAGCAAGTTCTTTTTCAAGTTGCTTACCTTTGTCAGCAGCTTCTCTTTTCGCTTTTATTTCTTCTATACTAAGTGCTTCTAAAATTTGTTTGCCGTTCATGCTTTTGTCAGCTCCCGGAACTTTCTTTGAATACAACTCATTGTCCGTTTTCAATTGTTTGATAGGCGAGAATTCAGTATTCTTAATCATGCTTTCTATTAATTTAGAAAGTAAGTTTTCTCCAGCAACGTTTTCGGTATAATAAAGTGCTTTTATATCTGAAAAAGTTACTCCTGTTCCTTTAGGGCCTATTCTACCCCACACTTTTTCTAGTTGTTTAGCAGTATTAGCTTCGCTAACAGTTAACATAATTTTAACTAGAGCTGGCATATCTGCAGATTTTACGCTACCCTTCATTTGAGATGCACCGGTTTCCATTTTAGGAAATGTTAAAGCATCAACAAGTCCTTGTTTTGCCTTAGAACTTATTAAACTCCAATAACCATCTACAATACCGTTAACTATTAAGGGACTTTCTAAACTATTTTCTATTGTATTTGACTTTAATGCCTTAAATACTTCGTTAAAAAAAGATTTCCTAGTTTTTATATGCTCATTTTTAAGCATTTTAAGTATTTGTTTTGGCGTTTTACCTTTAGCATTTTTAAGCATAATACTTAAATCATAAAAACTTTCCGGAGACATTTTCCTATATGCTTGCATTTGATTATTGTACATCATGTTAGCAATCTGTTGTACAACCCCTTCCCCTTTGTCTGTTTTAAATCGATTCATTTTTCCAAGAGTGGTTAACATAAACTTGTTACCTGCCATTAAAGCTTGATTGTCAGCTAATATAGCCTCAGCCCCCTCTTTAGTTAACCTTTTAGCTAGTTCTTTTTTAATCTCTGCGGAACGCTCAGCAGTAGTAAACTTTTTTCCTAGGTTTGCTTCCATGTTAATAACTTCAGCTATTGAATTAGAATATTCAGTACGAGCTATTTCTACATTAGCGTCTATTGCTACATTATCTCCTTTAGGTACTTTACCTTTAAATTCAACACCATCCTTAAAAAAATCAATATTAACCCAAGCATCCATTTTAACTCGAGCATTTTCAATAGCTTTTGCAAAGTTTTTAGCAGTTTCTACATATTCAGTGGATTTAAACGCCTCAGCAAGTCCTTTGCCAAAATATTCATTATTAATTTCTTTTGATTCTTTATAAAAATTGTTAGCAACCTCTTTATTCATTAAAAGATATTTTGCTTTTTCAGCATTTCTTGCTTTCTTATTTTCCGCTTGTTTAGCTATATCTATATTGCCTGCCGCATCTTTTGGCGCGGGAGGATACTCAGCAAACAATTTTTTATTTATTTTGGAAGTAAGTCCTAATCTCACTCCCTGATAGCTAGCCATTCTTGTAAAGAAAAAGTCACCATAGCTTGGCATAGTTTGAGATGTAGTTGCATCTAATACCGATGTTTCAATACCTAAATTTTTAAAAATATACTTAAACACTCCCATTCCTGCTTTACCTCTTTCTGTAAATTTTTCTACATTTTCACTAGTATTTTCCATAGAACTAGGATCAAACTCCTTTTTCATTCCTGATTCTTTATACTTAGCAATAAGATCTGAAGCTTCTAGCTGTTCTTCTGCTTTTACAATCCATTCTCCAATAATATCTGTATTCACAATCTTTTTTATATATTGTGCTCCTTTAGTGGCTTCATCAAAAGCAGATAAACCCTCGTTTAGTAATCTATCATAAAAAGACTCAATTTCTTTTGTTACTTCAGAAAAGACCAGACCATTTCTTTTAGCAAACTTTTTTGCAGCTCTCGTATACATTTCTCCAACATTTCCGCCGCCTCCTCTTTGAATATGTCTATAAAGCATTTCATTAGCAGTATCAGTTAGCTTAAGTTTTTCTTCTATGCCACCCTGTTTAAGAACAATTTCTTTAGCTGCTCCTGACATAATTCTATCGGCTACTTTGTCAAAAGCAAATTCTCTAGCTAATGCTTTAGCTAAAGAAACTTGTTTTACAACATCATTTTTAAAATAATCAAAGTATTCTGTTTGACTAATTTTTGATTTTTTAAATATTCTATTACCAGAAGCTCTTGCTCCTGCTCCTCCTTTTCTATCTTGTTTTAATTTACCATCAGCATCCTTTATCATAACTGGCTCGTATAGCCCCGGAAACCTTTTAGTTACTTGGTTTAGGCCTATATAATTTTCCATAAGAGGACGAGTTTTAGCTAACCAGTATAGGTTTTCTTTTGATCCTACTTTTCCCATTTCAGCAAATATATTTTCATATAGCGCTTCTTCTGCTTGACGTTCTAATTTTACTTTAAATAGGCGTTCTGGATTTTTAACAAAGCTAAAATCTTTTTTGTATACTAAATTATCAAGTCTGGTTGCTTCAGCAGCTGCCTCTGCTCTTTGTTCAGGCGTTTTACTTTGATCAATACTTATTCTAGTGTATTTAGCCTTCTCTCTTTTCTGTAATTTTAGCGCAAGATCTTTAGGCTTTTGAAAAGATTTATATTCTTCACGCTCTCCTGTGGGGCTAAATGTTATTGCCCTGTTAGATTCCGTAGGTATTTCTACTTCGTATACTTTACCATTACCCAAGTCTATAGATCCAACAGCAAAAGCTTCAAGTCCTTCAATAGGCTCGCTAAGTGCTTTGTCAACTATTTCATCTGCTTTAAGCCGTGTTTCTTTTGATATAGAAAGTATATCCATAGCAGATTCTGAATTTCTACGAGTTTCTCCAGCTATGTCTACATATCCTTCTTCACCTTCTTTTATTTTATAAGCTTCTACTATTTTTTTACTTTCACTTTTAGCTTGAATTTCAAACTCAGCGCCAGTTTCTCCTATTGATTCTCCTTCGTTAACTAAAAAATCTAGAACTTCATCTCCCTCTACAAAGACCATTTCTTCATTGCTTTTGATAGCTCTATCAATACCTTTAATATTATTTAGATCAATAGCTCTATATACGTAAGTAGTTAATGATCCTTCAGGTTTTTTACCTGTAGCCATATCGTGCAGCTCTTTAGCTCTACCTTCTTTAGTGTTAGCCCCCGTCGCATACCCCCCGTCTTCTAGTAGCTTAACAACATCTTTAATCGAAAGATCTTTTTCTTGTATAGCTTTTATTATGTTCTGGCCATCGATGTATGGCTTAATGGCCATTTCCCAAAACTCAATAGGCTTTCCTCCTTTTTTAATAACGTCATAGGATCTTGTATCCATTAAAAATTCAGTTGCCGCATCAAACGCTTTAATTTCTTTGTCTGCTTCTTTTGTTTCTCCTGATTCACTACCGCCTATAAAAGTACCATCTTTTTCCATTCTAGACTTCATCATGTTTTTTATTCTATCTAAAAACATAAATTGTAAAGATCTACCTATATCTTGGGCCTCCATCTTTCCGTCTACTAATTTTTTGTACTCTTCGTTTATTTCTTTGTTTATTTTGCTATTTTCTTTAATGTCTTTTTGAGAAAAAACTTCTTTAGTATTTACAGGCTCTCCCATAGAATTAACTTGTTCTTTTTCATTAACAAATAAATTATCGAGAAATGTTTTATTTACTTTGTAACCCTTATTTTTTGCATTAGCCATTGAATAAAGTAAATTTATTACCTCCGATGCACGATGCTGCGAATTAGGATCTGTTACACTAAACTTTCCTTCACCCCACTGAACACCTTGATTCTTAGCAAACTGAGCTATATTTTTAAACATATTTTTAAAAACACCTTTGTTAGCTAAAGAATTAGCAAATATTGAATCACTTTTAATTTTTGTAATAACATACATTAGATATTCTTCTGCAGCCTTGCCTTGTGACTTCGCATTACCTTGATCTCTTCTATTAACGTATTCTTCAAACGTTTCTATTTTTTTGTTTTTATTTCCAACTGCAGCGTTGTATTTTTCAGATAACTTATAAGCTTTTTCAACCTTAGAGCGGATATCTTCTACCATCTGCTCTAGCATTTTTTTACCTCCTGAAGAATTCCCTAATACACTAAGAGCATCATGACCCATTTCGTGTTGAATAACAGCGTCACTTAAGGAATCTTCGTTAAATCTAACTTTGTTTTTTCCGTCTTCAATTTTAAATCCGCCTTCAATGTCTCCTTCTATAGACTCTATAACTGCTTTTACATCGTTATTTTTATTAATGTTTGCGATTTTTTTCTTAGCTCTTGTTTTTAACTTTGATATCCGTAATTCGTTTTTTATTATTTGTTCATTATAAGCTACTGTATCGGCATAGCTGTATTTACCCGTTGCATCTTTTCGCATAGCCTCAACATTCCCTCTCCATTTTGTAATTTGGCTTTTAAGCACACCTATACTTTGTTGATCAAGGGCTTTTTGAGCACTAGCTATTATTTGATCAGTAGCCTGTACTTTCTTTTCTAGTTTATCAATAGCAAATTTACCAGCGTTATTATTTTTAGCATCATTTAATTCCCTTCGGTATTTATTACTTAGCTCCACTGCATTAGGAAGCTTAACGTAATTATGCTTGTACTTAAAGTTGTTATAACCCCCAAGCATTGCGAATTGAACAGCACTAACAGTAAAACGTTGCCATACATCAACATCTTCACCAAACATTTCTTCCATCGATGTTTGATAATCTTTGTTGTCCATTACCGCATCATAAAAAGCTTCTGTTACTAAAGCTACTTCTCCTGCTGTTGCTCCACCTATTCCTCCTAAAATTATGTTTTCTAAAGCTTTATTAGCAGGGTTTGCCCACTCATATTTAGCGTTAAATCTAAAAGGCATTAAACGTCTTAAAAGTGTCCCTCCTGCATAAAATCCAAATCCACTACCTGTTTTGGATTCTCCTGTTGTAACTATTTTAAACTTAACCTCTTCACCTATTGCTTTCATAAGATGACCAGTGTTTCTAGCTAAAAAGTTACTTGATTTAAGCAATGAGTTAGTTAATTTTGTTGCTCCAACTGCACTTGCCAAACCGCCAGTTAAATAGTTTACAACAGCAAATTCACCAAGCACCGGCACAAAAGCTCCAGCTCCCTCTGCTAAATGCATAGACCATGCTCTATCAAAGTTATTTGACATTTCTTTAGTTTCAGCAATACCTAACTCCTGATACTGTTCTCTAATTTTGTCTTTATACACACGCTTGGTGTCACCTATAGATTCATTTAAAGAATCGCCCACAAACGGCAAATTAATTGCTGCATTTCTGCCAAACTCAACTACATGATCAGTAAAATTGTCTTCTTCGTACGTGGATAGATCCGCTCCAAGTACAACCAAATCATTAAGTATTTTTTGTTTTACGTTTGTTCTAACTCTTTCATCATGAAATTCATAAAAAAACCCTTTTTCTTTAACAGGCAAATCTCCTTGATATTTTAAAATAAAATCGTTTTCAGACCAATCTCCAGAGTTAATAGCTTTGCTTATTTCGCTGACAGTAAAAGGCATGTAGCCATCTTCATCTTTTTCTCTTTCTTGTTTATAGTTGGGAACGCCGCTGCGTCCACTGCCTATCAAAGATTTTTCAGATACCTCAGCTAATGCTTTTTGTTCATTGTTGGGTATATAGGAAGAAAACATATAGGGGTTCCACAATATAGAAGCACCTTCTTTAGGCTTTATATATATAATTTGTTCGCTTTGTGCCTGTATTCTAATTTGCTCAATTCCATTTACAATAAATGAGTTTTTAAGATATTCTTTAGTATTTTTTCCCTTTAAAGCACTAGCTTCATCTAATATTTCAATAATTTGCGATGACTTATCAAATATTTCTTCATCATTTTCCAAAGCATAATTTACTTGGTCTGGAGTTAAAAACTTGCCTGTGCTATCAAAAAACGCGTTTTTATTTTTTACTTGATCTGCACTTATATTTCCGTTAGAATCAAAATCTAAAGGGCTTAGATTTCTAACTTCTTCAAGTTGTTGTTCTCTTTTGTTCCTTAAATCATTTTGTTTCTCTATAGCATAAAATGTGTCAATACCAGAAGCTCCATATTTTTCGTTTTCTATTACTTGTTGTTGAGCTTTTGATAATTCTAGGTTAGTCCTAACAATATCTTGCTCCTTGCGTCCCATTCTATTTGTTGCGTATTGTAGTACAAGATCAAAAGCAGCATCCAGCTCGTCGTTATCTTCTAATATAGTAAATTGATTATTTGCATTTTTAGCATCTTCTTCTTTAGCTTCTTCATATTTTTTTTCAAAATAGTTTTTAGCTAATCGATCAGATTTATATTTGGTTATTTTAGTGTTTCCTTTATTAAAAGCGTTTTCAATAAGTTTAGAGTACTTCTGTATAACTTCTTCTCTGCCTCCGGCATCTTTAGCTAATCTATTAAATTCAGCCTGACCCTCAGCAGCAATAAAACCATCAGTTACTTCTTTAAGTAAGTTTTCTACGGCTAAACTTTCTACAACATTTACTCTTTGGTAATAAGCTCTAGTTTTTTCGTCGGTAACATTAGCTTCAGCTTTTTGTTGATCTTGGTCACGTAATTTGGCCACCAATTCCTCGTTTGATTTATAACCGAATGCACCCCGTTTAGGAACATTAATTTCTTCTAAAGAACTGCCGCCGGTTTCTCTAAGTATTTGATCATAATTAATGTTTATACCAGGTTGTTCTACATCAATATTTGCAGAAAAACTACCAGTTTGTTCTATTAAATCTACCGGCTCCGTAAAATTTTCCTTTGAAAATGATTCCGATGCCGAATCCTGTGCTGGCTGTGTTTCCGACACTACATCTGCACTTGTTGCAGCATCTGTTGCAAAATTTCCATTTTGCATGTTTTCTAATGTTAATTCATTAGGATTAGTAGAAACTTCTAAATCTTCGTCTACTAGATCATCAGCTACAATTTTTTCTTCTGTATCTTTTTTGATTTCAGCAGCATCACTATCTTTATCCTCTTCAACAAGCTCTATGCTAAAACCTTCAGCCATAGCAGCCTTTAAACCTTTAATTCTTTCATCATTAGAATTAAAAATAACTTCTTCACCGTCTATTAAGTATTTGTACATATTTAATTTTTTTTACGTTTACCCCTTTGTTTTATTTAAATATAGTCTTGCTCTGTCTTCAGCTTGCATAAAATCTATTTTTTTGTCATCATTTTGTATAAACTTTGTTAATGTGCTTATATTTTGAGCATCGGTTCCTGAAGTAATATCTATTTCTACGGCAGAATATTGTGGTTGATAACCTTTGTCTGTATTTGCCTTGTCCATATTCCATTTTTTTGTTGCATCGTCATCAATTTCTCCTGAATAATACATTAAATTACCCGCTTTATTAGCTACCAATTTTCGCGCGTTGGGTTTATTTAAATTAGTACGCAAAAACGGAAAGGAACTTATTATTGCTTGTGCTCTCTGTTTGTTATTATAGGGAGTACCATTTGCATTTTCAGATTTCCAATTGGTTTGAACGAAATTTTTAACATCTATTCGGTATTGTTCTAAAGCACTTAATCCCGGTACTTTGGTAGAATTTCCTATTTGTGTTTTAATAACGTAAGTATCCCCTTCTTTTTTAACATTACCTCCATCTAAAAAATTTCTTTCGGCAAATTCCATAACCATTTCCTGACGCCCCTCGTTGGTATTATTTTGATATTTATCAACATCTAAATTTAAGTCTTTAAGTCGTAAAGCTTGAGCTTGTTTATCGCCTTCAAATGAGTCTATTGTAGATCCAACAATTTCAGCGTTGGTTTTTATAATTCTAGCAGCTTGATTAGTGTTTAAAACCTGAGTTGAATAAGTATAAATTCTGCCATCGTTTCGTTCATCTCCTATAACAGCCTCTCCGTTGGTTACACTAGAAAGAATCTTTCCTTCATCATTATATAGTTCTTGTCTTATAAATTTATTTTGTTCAACACGCATATTAGTTTTTTTCGTTATATAAAGATTTGATGATTTAGCTTCAAATTCTTCCCTAGTATTTGTATATTGTGTTGTTCCATCACTAACCGTTACGGAAAGATCAGGGTTCCAAGTTGTAGTATAACCAGGACTACCTCCTGTTGCAAAGTATATTGCTTCAGATTCTTTACTGCTGCCATCTGGACCTATTCTAAACGTTTTTTCACCTCTTTGAAAAGCTCCAGGATCTTTCATGTCAGCAGAAAGCAGGCTAGCCGTTCCAATGTATGTTTGTGCTGCTGCATTTCCATCGGCTACTTGCGCTCTTAAATCCGATAGTTCTTTGGATAAATTAGGGTCTTTATTATTATTTATTTGCTGTTGTATTTTAATGTCATTTATTCTTTGTAAAAGCTTTTCGTTGCGAGGTATTAATACGCTACGAAGCCCCTCGCTTGCTTTAGCTATACCCTTATTAAACAAACTAGAATCTGTTGCCATATTATTGGCTAAAGTAATAAATATCTTATCCCTTTTTTCCTGTTCTTTTTTACGTACTTCTTCGCGCCTTTTTTCTTCAACGCCAAAAGCAGCAATGCCTTGCCCCAATGTAGTCGTAGCTTGATTAATTGCTTGTGAAACAATTAAACCAGACTTGTCGTCTATTATTCTTGGATTTTTATAACTCATTTGTATTACTAATTTAGGCCGTTATCTATTTGTTGTTGTTCTTCTTGAGTAGGTACATAAACATCAGTTCCACCTGTTCCATCTGTTCCATCTGTTGGTTGTTCAATGTTTACTTTATCTAAGGTATCACTGCTATTAAACGCTCCCGATTGTAATAAAGCAGATCCCATACCAGTTACTCCTGTAATAACGCTACCTATTGCAGCTTGTTGAGCGGAATTTGAATTTGCTAAATTAACATTTGCTTGATCCACGCCCGCCTGCATTCTATCTAATGTAACCATATCCCTAGTTTCTTGCGCTCCAAACATAAAAGCAGATCCTTGAGCTTGTGCGTTTTGCGCTCTACCACCTTCTGATATTTGAATATTCTGTATTCTTGCTTTTTCAGCCATTTGTTGTTGTTGTAGCCTAGCTTCTCCTTGCGCAGACAGCTTTTCATTTTGAGCTTCCTGTTGTTGTATGTTGGCTGAAACTTCTTTTTTACTTCGTTTAGCTGCATTCGCTAACGCTGTTGCTCCCCCTGCGCTTGCTCCCGTAGCTTGTAGTGTATCTAATGTGTTTGCTAAAGCAATATCTGCTTGTTCTATTTGAATTTCAGCAGCACTAGTGGCAACACCTAAATTTGCAAAAGGATTACTTAAATCCGCAGATAAATCGGTAGCCATGTCTGCTAACGAAACTACTCCTGCATACGGGTTAACAATAGCTTGTCTATTACTTTCAAAAATTTGTATTTGTCTGTTAATTCTATCACGTTCTTTTTGCGCTTCTCGTGCGGCGTCTTCTGCATTTCTTTTTTTAATAATACCTCCAACTATACTCACTGTTGCCCCTATTCCTGCGGCTAT
>TARA_B110000908_G_scaffold158747_1_pt1 | contig 11919 bp, 11 predicted proteins | sample TARA_B110000908 | Tara Oceans TARA_B110000908 (sample SAMEA4398067) | marine metagenome | biome: Polar Biome; feature: [DCM] deep chlorophyll maximum layer (ENVO:01000326); material: water (ENVO:00002006), including particulate matter (ENVO:01000060) such as... | depth 36 m
AAGGTTTGGGCGCTATATGGCGTACTGGTGACCTGGCTTACGATGCAATATGCTCAGCTGGGCTAGGCTTAGCTGTAAATGAGCAGATTGTCGGCTTTCTGTATCTGGGAGCTACGCCTAATGATCGTGACTTAAAAGTACAAAAAATGAACACTGATGATTACTTTAAATGCTGGCCCTGATAATTGCTATTTATGTGTCAGTTGTGTAGAGTCCCGCCGGTTTAATTTAAGTTCAATGCTGTTTTTGAAGAGCATAAAAATGTTTCGCACATATTCGATGTGTAATATTTTTTTGGTGAGGTGGCCGAGTGGTTTAAGGCGCTCGCTTGGAAAGCGTGTGTACGGTAACGTACCGAGGGTTCGAATCCCTCTCTCACCGCCAAAAATCACAGTGCCAAGCTTTCTAGCGGGCACAACTCAAGGCCAACAAGCATCAGAAACGGATCAACCTTTGCGCTCAGCTAATTCGCCACAATTATTGCTCACATAGTAGCAATAGACCTATAATGACGTTCGTCCAAATTGACGGTATTTGACTGTAATTACATTAGACGCCTTTGGCGCGAAAATTAAATCTATCGCATTTATGCGATTGTATATTTTTTTAAATTAAAAATAGAGAAAATAATTAATGCTAACTAATTCCTCAATACTAGTTACGGGTGCTACAGGTTCATTTGGCCATGCATTCATACCGATGACTTTGGCAAAATATAACCCTAAACGAATTGTTGTTTTTTCACGTGATGAGATGAAGCAATGGGAGATGGCGAAGCTATATAAGCATGATGACAGGGTAAGATTCCTGATTGGAGATGTGCGCGACAAAGATAGGTTGTATCGTGCTTTAGACGGTATTGATTTTGTTGTCCATGCAGCAGCGACTAAAATTGTACCTACTGCAGAATATGACCCCTTCGAATGTGTAAAAACTAATGTTTTTGGGGCAATGAACCTAATAGATGCATGTATTGACAAAGGAGTCAAAAGAGTCGTCGCGTTATCAACTGATAAAGCGAGTAGTCCGTCTAACCTATACGGTGCAACAAAACTAACATCGGATAGACTCTTTGTCTCTGGAAATTGTTATAGCGGAGACAGTTATGAGACCAGCTTCTCGGTTGTTCGCTACGGAAATGTAATGGGTTCGAGGGGTTCAGTTATCCCATTTTTCATGTCAATAGCCAAAGACGGTGTATTCCCAATCACAGATGAACGTATGACAAGGTTTATGATTTCTCTCGAAGAGGGAGTGGAGTTAGTGTGGCATGCATTTAATGATATGAAAGGTGGAGAGATTTATGTAAAAAAAATCCCATCCATTAAGGTTACTGATATTGCATTGGCAGTAGATGCCAATGTAAAGCAAGAAGAAGTAGGTATTCGGCCTGGAGAAAAGCTACACGAACAAATGATTGGAACGGAAGATGCACTATATACGTATGAATTTCCAGATCATTTTAAGATATTACCGTCAATAAATGGCTGGGGTGATGATTCTGAAAGGATAGGAAAAGGCATAAAAGTCTCATCGAATTTCATATATAGCTCTGAAAGTAACCAGGAATGGATGACAGTTGAAGCGCTCAAAGGTTGGATTTCAGATAATATGCATAAAATCGGACGCATTTAAAAATCTAGTATGAATATAGTGGTGTAAATTAGCATGCTTTGTGCAATATTAATGGCAACATTCAATGGGGAAAAATATATAATTGAGCAACTTCAATCAATTATAAGCCAAAGTTTTAAGGATATAAAAATCTATATATCTGACGATGGATCATCTGACAATACAGTTAATGTTATTAATGAGTATATATCTCGCAATAACTTAAGCAATATTAAAATATTAGAAGGTCCACAACTTGGGTATGCTTTTAATTTCATGTCGATGATTCAGGATGCTCGAATTCAAGCAGATTATTTTGCCTTTTCAGATCAAGATGATATTTGGGATGTTGATAAATTAAGCAACGCAGTTAAGCGGATTAAAGAATTTCCACAGGATCAAGCCACCTTATATTGTTCTAGATCAAAAGTTATTGACAAAAATGGTATTTTTTTGCGTCTTTCTCCCGCTTTTTCAAGGCCAGCGTCATTTAAAAATGCAATCCTACAGAGTGTTGCTGGCGGCAACACTATGGTGATGAATGGAGTAGCAAGAAATGTAATGGCTAGCATTGAGATTAAAAATATAGTTAGTCATGATTGGTGGACGTATATAGTAATTTCATCTATTGGGGGCAATGTTTATTATGATGAAACGCCACACATAAATTATAGGCAGCATGAAAGCAACATTATTGGTGAAAATAGATCGCTTTATTCTAGATGCAGACGAATATCGAAGTTCCTGAGTGGGAGCTACAAAGAGTGGATGTTAATTAACTGCGTTGAGCTACAAAAAAATGAAAAATTGCTTACTCTAGAAAGCAAAAATACTCTAAATAAATTAACTTCTATTAGGGAGTGTCCATTAATTAGTCGTCTAAAAAATATTTTTTCTTTAGGCGTTTACAGGCAAGATTTGGTTGAAACCTTAGCAATATATCTCATGATTTTATTTAAAAGGATGTGAATGAAAGTGAAAGTAACTACACGCAATATTCTCTCTTGAATCAAAACGGTGTTTATAAACGTAGTTGCGATATGTTTCGTAATTATTTTTTTGAAGCATATTTAGCCTACGATGAATTTGATAGAGAGTTTGGGATAGGAAGAGTTACTGATACGCTCAAAGGAAGCCGTACTCATATTAATACAAATGAGAAATACCCCGTAGATCTTTACCCTAACGAAACATTTGTCTTTGAGGAGCTTAAAAAGGAGGGGAAAAGGGGGATTAAACGCTTTAGCCCAGGCGAGCTTGTTTTTGCTTACATACCGACGTGGGTTCAGTATGGAGCGACTAAAGATTCATACGGAATTCCAGTGACAGACAACTATCTGTTAAAGAAAGACATTATAAATATAGTTGAAGAGCATGGCGTGAAAAGCATAGATCTTGACTCTGAATTTATTAGAAAAAATGATGCTCCCCATACGATGTACAATGACAATAAGTATGGGCATTTTCACCCTACGGCTTATCGAGAAATCGGCGAGTATTTAGCTGAACGATTTGAGAAACTAACTAGATAATAATATTTTTTCAATTCTTAAGGACCGAGCTATGTCTAAAAGTTGTTATTTGTCGGGCCTTGGATTAATGGGGCGGAGGCATCTGAGGGGATTACTCCGCTCTGGGTTTAATGTGGTGGCATTCGACCCTTCAGAAGAAAGCGCAAAAATTGCGATTGATGAATTAGTGCTTGCAGATATTCCTACTGATGGATTCAAGCATATCAGTAAGCCGTCAATGTCTGGGGATTATCACTTAGCTATTTTTGCAGAAACCGCTCGTTACAGGTTCGAAAATGTATCTCTTTTTTTAAAAAGTAATTATGCGCAACGTTTTCTCTTGGAAAAACCACTTTCGGCGAATCCTACCGAAGTAGATCTCTACCACAAAATATTTGCTGACCAAGGAATTGGTGTTGATAGGGTGATGGTGAATTATCCCAGACGAACCTGGCCATATGTCAAACGATTAAAGGAAATGGCTCAAGCTTCAAAATTTACAACTATAACTATTAATGGTGGTTCATTTGGGTTTGGTTGTAACGGCATACATTATATCGATATGTTTATCTATATTGTGGGAGCTGAAGCTCCGTCAGTTAAGTACTCCAAAGTTGACCATACGATGGTTGAAAGTGGTAGGGGGGTTCAGTTTTCTGATTTTGGGGGTGAATTCCTCGCCTCTAACAGTAAGGGTAGTTTATATTGTTCTGGCTCATCTAGCAGCAGCTCTAATGTTGTTATGAGTGTTGTTGGAGATCACTTTTATGCGTGGATTGATGAGAGGGATTTGAAATGGAGGTTGATGGCGAAGAGTCCTGAATCAGACCAGCCATTATTTAGATTTGGTTGGGATTATGAGGTTAAAGAAGAAGATCTTGCAATAGTAGATAGCCTTGAAGAGCTTACCTCTAAATGGGCTTTGGAAGATGAACAATTGCCAGATTTAAATTGTGCAATTAAAGCACATTACTTACTTCATGAAGTGTTAGAAAATGGTGGAATCAAGCCGCCTTTCAAATACACATAGGAATTATATTGAATACCAAAATTAGCCAAGATGTTACTTGTTTGATAATTGGGGCTGGTGAAATGGGACTTTCGCACCTAGATGTTGTTCGCGAGCTATTACCCAACAAATGTGCTGTTTTTTCTCGGTCAACCAAAAACAAAACTGCAGTTGAAAGTAAGGGGGGAAAGTTTTTTTCAGGGGATTTAAAAAAAGCTATTTCTGAATTTTCACCTTCACATGTCATCATAGCTGTACCTGTAGAAAAGCTTTCCTCTCTATCTAAACAAGTGCTATCTCTGGGTATAAAAAATATATTAATTGAAAAGCCTGCGGTCCTGACTGTGTCTGATGGACTTGAAATAATTGATAATGCTGATAGAGAAAAAGCTCATTTATGGGTAGGTTACAATAGACGATTTTATTCATCGGTTCGAACAGCGTTGCGTATGATTCGTCAATCGGAGGAGAGCATTAACAGCATTTTCTTTGAGTTTACTGAATGGTCTCATATTATTGAAGGCTTAAAAAATCAATCTCAAGAGGCGCTTGAGAATTGGGTATTATCTAACAGCATGCACGTGATTGACGCAGCATTGCATCCTGTTGGCATGCCTAATCAGAAGAAGGCAATTTTCAACACTCAAGGTAGCTTGCTGTGGCACCCATCAGCTTGTATTTTCTCGGGTGCGGGGGTCACATTAAATGATGTTCAGTATTCATATAATGCGAATTGGGCAGCGCCTGGGAGATGGTCTTTCGAATGGCTAACGCCCTCAGTTCGGTATATTTTTAGGCCGATGGAAAAGCTCCATATCACTAAAAAGGGTTCCGTTGCTATTAATGAAGTAAAGCTGGATGATGATTTAGATATAAAATTTAAGCCTGGTGTATTTATGCAAAACCAGCAATTTTTTCTTGGGAACCCTATGGGGCTTATGGTGCCGCTTTCTGAAGCTGTGGAACTTGTCCGGCTGTCACAGCTAATAGGTAATTATCCTCTAAAATAAGCGGAAATAAGTCAGTCAATTCATATTATTTTTCAGATATGCTATTAAAAATAATCGCTAGCTAAGGGCTTTATGTGTAGAAATTTAATCTACGTTGTCAATCAAGATACTGACAAGTATTTGCTAGATGGCACTGCAGCAATTCATGATCTTATGGACAGATTCGAGACTCCGCCCGTTGTAGTATGCTTTGACGACTCTTGGTATGTATCGTTATCTAAAGCAATTCCAAAGATAATAAAGTGGAATGATACACTCTCCTACGAGGCATGCCTCCAAAATTGGTCAGCAGCTTATAGCAGTATACAAAAAATGACTGATAGGTCATTCGTTGACATAGGACCTATTTTTCAGATATACCAGCATTCATTATCTGATAGCTTACTCAAATTTATGATGGTTGAACATGTACTTAAAATCCATAAAGAAGGAGTTATAATAGTTACATCTGACGGTGGTCGGGCTTTATATAATTTGCTCGAAGCTGGTGTTATCTTGCAGTCCGGTTTGATAAAAGAGCAGTCTAAATTTATTGTAAAAATGTTTCAGAAAAGCATAGCCAGGATTACATTCAAAACAGATAGACGTCCACGTAATGTTGGTTCAACATCAAGCCAAGCTCAAGTGATTGTTGTAGTTGAAGACTCTCAGTCGTTTGTAAATTATAGCTCTGCAAGGCATGTAGTAGCAGATCTCAATGATAAAAATATTCCTGTTAAAGTTATCAGTTCTAACTTAGAGATACTATCTAGGTTTAAAAAAGATGGATGTGATGTAGAGGATTGCAAATCGTCATTAGTGAGTTGTATAGGATTTCGATATGTAATTGAAATTATTAGTCTCTGGCGCTCAATTGATAAGGTTATTGCTAATAATCATTGGAGTAGTGCTGAGATAATGCTCCTTCGATCCATTAAAGGTAAATTGTTTAAACTGGTAGCGTTCAAAAATTCATCTTTGATTTCGTTTAAAAAACTAAGTGCGAAAAATAAAATAAAAAGCATGCTGGTAGTTAATGAGTCATCTCCATTGGCGATAATTGGGGTTAACTGGCTTAGAGGAACTGAGGTCATCAGTTATGGACTATGGCCTGCACTAATTGGTGAAAGGCCTGATTATAAAAACTTTCCCGCTGATAGGCACTTAGTATATGGAGATCATATCAAAGAATATCTGATATCTAATAATGTTGAGTTAAATAAAATAGATGTGGTGGGAAGCCCTGCATATGATTCACTATTTGCTTTAAAGAGAAGCTCTAGCATTAAAATTGTAAAAGAAAAAATATTAAAGAAGTGGGATTCCAGTGAGCAAAAGTTAGTCATCATAGCAACTGAAGCTATGCAAAATCCTTTAGAAGAAATTTCACCAATATTGACTCAATTAGCTGACCTGAATAACGTTGTCATTGTTTTAAAAATTCATCCATCAGATAGCTCGCAGTTTTATAATAATTTTTTAAATCAAAGCGGATTATTGGACAGAGTTGTCATGGTCGATCATACACCCTTCTTGTCAGAGCTTTTGCAGGCTGCAGATCTTTTGATCTGTGTAAACTCAAACATAATTGTTGCCGCCGCAATACTGGGTACGATGACTCTTGTATGTGACTTTGGAGGCAAGAGAAGAGCTCTCGATTTTGTAGGTATGGATTTCTGTCATGGATGTTTCAAGGTTGATGAGCTTGACCAGTCAGTTTTTGATATGCTGTATGATCAAACTACTATTGAAAAATCGGAACATATGGTTAAGTATAATCTCGAAAAATTTAATGGAATGAATGATGCGCTGAGTGCTCAAAGAGTTACCCTGATGCTAACTCAGGGGACTGGTGTTCTAGAACAATGAACCTCGCTATAATACAAGCACGAATGGGCTCAACTCGATTGCCTGGTAAAATCCTAAAGAAAATCAATGACGAAACGGTTATCTGGAATGTTGTTGATAGAGTCAAAAGGGTTCCATCCATTGACTTAACTGTTGTTGCCACAACACTATCAGCAGAGGACGACATATTGGTTGATTATTTGAAATCAACCGAAATATGTGAAGTTTTTAGAGGTTCTGAACTTGATGTTTTGAAAAGATTCTATGACTGTGCCGTTCATTATGATGCAGACGTGGTGATTAGAGTTACTGCGGATGATCCATTAAAAGATCCAGAGGTAATTGAACGCGCAATTAACGCGCTAATTGAAAATGACTTTGATTACTGCAGCAATACTATGATCCCGACCTACCCAGAAGGTTTAGATATCGAAGTATTTAGTTTTAATGCGTTGAGTGACGCTTTTTCAAATGCAAAGCTAGAGTCTGAGCGAGAACACGTAACTCCTTATATTTGGAAAAATCCTAGTTTGTTTAAATTGTTTAATTTTAAATTCACTGAAGATGTAAGTCACTTTAGACTGACTCTTGATAACGAAGATGATCTGAAATTAATAAAAATTATCTACGACAAGCTTTACGTGAGCGGAAGTGTGTTTCCGTTCTCTGAGGTTTTAGATTACTTAAGGGCTAGCCCGCACCTTTTAAAGTTAAACGATGCGACTGCTAGAAATGAAGGATATTTTAAATCAATAAAGAATGATAACTATGAGTAAACCAATTAAAAATCGTTTGTATGGAAATGAAAGAAAATATGTTGAAGAAGTCCTAGCTACAGAGTTTAGTGCCTCACAGGGCTCTATTATGACGCAGAGGCTTGAAGCTGAATTTGCTGATAAATTTGGTGGGACGTACGCTATCGCGCACATAAATGGAACAGCGACAATGCATGCTTTGTTGGAGGCCAAAGGCATTGGGCCGGGAGATGAAGTGATTGTCACTCCATTAACCATGTCAGCAACTACGTTTGCAGTTTTACAGGCAAATGCAACCCCAGTCTTTGCTGATGTCGACCCTGATACATTTCAAATTTCATATGAATCCATAAAATCATGTATTACTGATAAGACAAAAGCGATTATTACTGTTGCCTTATTTGGATTATCTCCAGAAATGGACCCAATAATGAAATTGGCAAATCAATATGATATTTTTGTAATTGAAGATAATGCCGAATGTTTTCTTGGTAAATACAAGGGAAAAATGGTGGGGACATTAGGCCATGCTTCTAGTTTCAGCTTCCAAAGCACCAAACACTTGACGAGTGGAGAGGGTGGCATGGTATTGACAGATGATTTGGAGCTAGCACTAAGGGTCAGGCGCGTTCAATCGCTCGGCTATGCTGGTGTAAGTGCCACTAAAGGAAAAATTACAAAGTCAGATATTCAAGATCCTAATTATGCTAGACACGTTAGTATGGGCTGGAATTATCGGATGCCTGAACTATGTTCGGCGGTTGCGTTGGCTCAGATGGAAAATATTGACAGCCTTGTTGACGCCCGAGTCAAGGCAGCGAAAATTTTTAATGATGTTGTTACTGACTGTGATTGGCTAGTAGTGCAAAAAACACCCGAAAACTGTGTAAATACATTTTGGACCTACGTGGTTAAAATTGATGACCCCCGTATCACTTGGCATCAGTTTAGGGACGCCTTTGTTGAGAACGGCGGAGATGGAATATATGCCGCATGGATGCTGACATACCTTGAACCAATGTTTCAAAATATGGCACTTTTAGGTAGAGAGCATAATATTCCAGAGTCTAATAAGAGCATGTACAAAAAAGGCCTTTGCCCAGTCGCTGAAAATCTGCAGCCTCGACTACTCTGTTTTAAAACTAATTATTGGGATATCAGCGAGGCGCTTAATCAAGCTGATGTGCTTAGGAAAACGATTAAACAGCTAGGTGAGAGCCTTATATGAAACGTATTCTAGTAACCGGAGGTTCTGGTTTATTGGGGGTAAAACTCGTTTCTGTTTTGAAAAACCTTGGGTTTATTGTTGTCTCACACGGCCGATCTTCGGGTGTCGACGTCATCTGCGACCTTACCTTTCAATCTGAAACGCAGGACATGCTTGACACTGTTGAACCGGATGTGATTATTAACTTAGCTGCGCTCACTGACGTAGATCAATGTGAGCGCACGCCAGACAGAGCTTATTTTTCAAATACAAAAATTGTGGGTAACATATCTAAATGGGTTAAAGAGCATGAAGGATGTTACTTATTACAAATATCTACAGACCAAGTTTATAATAGTGTTGGCCCTCATGTTGAAATGGATCATATATTAAGTAACTATTACGCATTTTCTAAATATGCTGGTGAACTACTAGCACTGCAAGCTAGTGGTGGAGTGTTGAGGACGAATTTTTTTGGGAAAAGTTTATTGAATAGTAGGGCAAGTATGAGTGACTGGGTTTTAAAGAACTTGCGTTCGAATACACCTATTGCTGTCTTTACGGATGTAATGTTTAGTCCTTTGTCAATAAATACACTTTGTAAGATGATTATTCTTATGATTAAAAAACGTCAGGCAGGATTATTTAACTTAGGTAGCAGTGAAGGTATGTCGAAAGCAGATTTTGCTTTTAAATTAGCTGAGAATTTTGGGTTTAATGGCTCAAATATGACACGTGAAAAATCCGAAAGTAAAAACCTGTTTGCCTATAGGCCTAAGGATATGAGAATGGACTCGAGTCTTTTCGAGAGTGTATTTAAAATTAAACTGCCTACACTGGCTCAAGAAATAGTAAATCTTAGGAGCGATTATGATTAATAAGCCAAATAGATCGTTTAAAATAGATGATAAGCAGGTTGGATTTGAACAAGAAGCCTACTTTATTGCCGACATTGCTGCCAATCATGACGGTGATATTGAGCGGGCAAAGAACTTAATATACTTAGCCGCAGAAGCCGGTGCTGATGCTGCAAAATTTCAACACTTTAAGGCAAGCTCTATTGTTAGTGATCATGGATTCAAGACCCTTACTGAAAAAGGTTCTCATCAATCTAGCTGGAAGAAGTCAGTTTTCGAAGTATATGATGATGCATCTGTTAGTTTAAAGTGGACAGAAGAGCTTAAAACAACATGTAAAGATGCAGGGATCACGTTTCTTACTTCACCGTATTCCTTCGACTTAGTTGATGAAGTCTTTGACTACGTCTCTGCATATAAAATTGGTTCTGGTGACATCACATGGGTTGAAATTATTCGATATATTGCGGGTAAACAAAAGCCCTATATTATCGCTGCTGGAGCCTCATCGATGGATGATGTTACTAGATCGGTGTCGGCCGGATTAGCTGTTAATCAAAATTTATGCTTAATGCAATGTAATACAAACTACACTGCTGAATTAGAGAATTTTAAGTATATAAAGTTGAACGTATTAAAATCGTTTCGGGATATGTACCCTGACCTTGTTCTTGGTTTGAGCGACCACACTCATGGCCATGCAACTGTTTTAGGGGCGATAGCGCTAGGCGCAAAGATGATCGAGAAACACTTTACTGACGATAATACACGGGAAGGCCCTGATCATGACTTCGCAATGGATCCACGCGCCTGGAAAGAAATGGTTTTAAGAAGTAGAGAGCTTGAAAATTCTCTTGGTGACGGTATTAAGCAGGTAGAACACAATGAATCAGAAACAGTTATTTTGCAGCGCAGATCAATAAGGTTGGTCCGAAATGTTAAAGTTAACGATGTTCTGAATGCTGAAGACTTTGAAGTATTGCGTCCCTGTCCAATAGATGGACTACCTCCACACCGACTGCAAGAGATCGTTGGACGCGTTCTGGGTAATGATATTAGTAAGGGTGAGTACATCAAGTGGACAGATTTAAAGTAGCAATTGTGATTCCAGCCTTTAATGAAGAAAATACAGTAGCAAGTGTTGTACGGCCTCTTCTTGCCCTAGGCACACCGATTGTGGTTGATGATGGGTCAGTTGATAGCACTGTATATGAAGCATCGAAGGCCGGTGCAGTTGTTGTAAAACATGATGTAAATCGAGGCTATGACGCAGCGCTTAACTCTGGCTTTATTAGAGCTGCTGAATTAGGTTGTGAATATGTTGTAACGATGGATGCTGATGGACAGCATGATTGTAACGTCATAGAGCAGATTATATCGCTATTAAATAATGGTAGTGATGTTGTGCTTGGTATAAGAGACAAAATGCAGCGCTTTGGTGAGCACTGCTTTGCTTCTATGACGAAGTATTATTTGGGGATTCAAGACCCTTTATGTGGGATGAAAGGTTACAAGTTAAAAGTTTATGTGCAGCTTGGTCATTTTGATTCATTTAACTCCATCGGTACTGAACTAGCAGTTTATAGTGCTATTAATAAATTTAAAATAGACCAAATTCCGATTGCTACGAAAAACAGAGCAGATAATCCGCGATTTGGCAGTTTGCTTAGCTCAAACCTTCGTATTTTTCGAGCTATGTTAGTTACGTTTTTAAATATTAAAAATTTAAGAAATAAGAGAAAAATTAAGGCGAAGAATGGACGTTAAATTATTGGTTGATGACGTTGAATTATTTTCTGGAAAGTTCTCAAATATTAATAAATATGTATCAGATTTTTTAAGTGATCATAGTGATGCAAAAGTAATTTCGTTTGTAGACGAACTGCCTCCATTATTTGAAAATAATCATCGCTGCCTAATGTGGAGATCAGCATTTGATTATGAAGTAGTTAATGCGGTTAATGCTCAAGCTTATAAAGATTTGGATTTATTTCATAGTGATTCATATGCCGCTCTTGGTAGCTGTATGGACGCTTTTTACCATGACTATGCAGTAATTTTATTTAAATTAATGATTTATAAAAAGTGTAGAGCTGATCTTACTAATAATGTTCTATTTATAGTTCCAA
>TARA_B110000908_G_scaffold38331_1_pt1 | contig 11905 bp, 8 predicted proteins | sample TARA_B110000908 | Tara Oceans TARA_B110000908 (sample SAMEA4398067) | marine metagenome | biome: Polar Biome; feature: [DCM] deep chlorophyll maximum layer (ENVO:01000326); material: water (ENVO:00002006), including particulate matter (ENVO:01000060) such as... | depth 36 m
GGAGGCCGACCTAACGGCAAGGAAAACAACCCCGAGGGTAAGCCCGAGCTTTACAACCTCATTTCAGACCCACACGAACTCAAGAACCTCGCTGACAAAAATCCAGAGAAGGTTATGGCACTCAGCAAAAAACTGAACGCCTGGTGGGATGGATCCAATCAAGAAAATAAGTGACCCGTCTAAAACACCCCCACCACCTTAGCGCCCTCACCTACCTCTCACCCCGTTCCCCACTGCACCTGCGGTAAACACTCGGGCTCATTCCCTTTGCCGCCTTGAACTGCTTGGTGAAATAGCTGTGGTCATAAAACCCGGTGTCGTGCGCAATGAGAGAGATCGCTTCCGTCCCCTCGCTCAGGAGTCTCGCGGCAGCATCCACGCGCACCTGATTGACATACTTCATCGGCGTGGTCTTGAAATATTTTCTGAAACTTCGCTCAAACTGGCTCACAGATAGATCGCTCATCTCGGCCAGTTCTCCCACTGCAATTGTCTTGGTGAAGTTCTCGCGAATGAACTCGACCGCTTTCGCCAAATTCTGATAGGGACCAAGCAGCGCTCCAGACTGCTTGCAATCCCGCATCAGCCCGGCGAGCCCCACCAGTGCCCCCTGCTCATCGAACAGGGGAAACTTGCTTGAGAGATACCAATCCATTACACCGCTGGCATTGGGCACCAACCAGATACGGTTAGTGATCGGTCGTCTCTCGGTAAAGACCTCCTGATCTTCTACGCGGTAATGATCCGCCACCAGCGGATCGAAATGACTGTAGTCGTCGCTGCCAATAATCTCCGACTCCTCACCAATTCCCAAGCGCCTTAACAGAGCCCGGTTGCACATGGTGAATTGATAGTTCAGATCCTTGGCAAAAAAATAAAGATCGGGGGTATCCTCGAATAGGTCCGACAGACACCGCCTTGAATCAACTTGCTGCAGAAACGCCAAACCAAAATCGCTCATGCGGATTTTATACCAGTAAAAAACAAGAAAATCTATTAGATTTAAAGAAAATATTGCGTAGAATCATGTAATGAACTGCACGAGTCACCTCAAATTATACAATCTATTCCTTGTTGTGCTCAGCGGTTCTGCACTCGCCGAAGAGCTGGAGTTTAATCGCGACATCCGGCCAATCCTCTCGGAGAACTGCTTTCATTGCCACGGCCCAGACAAGGAAACACGCGAGGCCAAGCTGCGCCTAGATACTCGTGAGGGAGCCCTGAAAAAGGACGCTATTATCCCAGGGAACCCGAAAGGCAGCGAGCTGATGTACCGCATCACCACGGACGATGAAGATGACCTCATGCCCCCACCCGGACATCATCTTGAATTAACTAAGAAGGACATCGCGACTCTTGAACAATGGATCCGAGAAGGCGCTGAATACCAGCAGCACTGGGCCTTCGAGAAGCCCGCGGCAACGGGAAGCGGGGACCTGAGCAAGATCATCGATACCGAGATCCAAAAGAAACTGAAGAAGGAAGGACTCAAACCCTCCCTAGTCGCCAATCACGAGGCGCTCATCCGTCGCCTCTCCCTCGACCTCCGTGGTCTCCCCCCTACCCTAGCAGAAATCGACACCTTCATCGCCGATAAATCACCGAACGCCTACGAGAAACTCGTCGACCGCATGCTATCCTCTCCTCAAACTGCCGAACGGTTGGCGCTCGACTGGCTCGATGTGGCCCGCTTCTCCGACACGAACGGCTACTCCATCGACGACCACCGCGACATGTGGGGCTGGCGCGACTGGGTCATCCACGCCTTCATGAACAACAAGCGCTACGACGCGTTCCTCACCGAACAACTCGCCGGAGATCTCATTCCCAACGCTACCCCGGAGCAACTGATGGCCACCGGCTTCCTACGCAACAGCATGAACACGCACGAGGGTGGCACCATTGCAGAAGAATACCGTGTAGCCTACATCGCCGACAAGATCGATACCGTCTCCTCCACCTTCATGGGGCTGACAATGAAGTGTGCGCAGTGCCACAACCACAAGTATGACCCAATCAGTCAGAAGGATTACTACCGCTTCTACGCCTTCTTCAACTCCGCCACCGAGAACGGCAAGGGTGCCACCAACGGCAACACCGCGCCCTTCATCCAAGTGACGTCGCCGCTGCATAAAATCTCGGACGCCCACAAGGCCTTGACCGAACGGGGCAACCGCATCCGGGAGCTACGTGACCAACTCAAAAATATCGATCCAGAGAAATTCGCGTCGTGGAAGGCGGGCATCCTCGCCAAAGCAGGACCAGCCGGAAAGAAACCAACCCAATCCGGATTCCGTTTCCCAGACAAAGGCCGCGAGGCCGAGTGGATCTGGGCGGAGAAAACGGGCGTCACCGAACGCATCCTCGTCCGCACCACCATCAACATTGACAAAGAGCTCAAGGCCGCCCACGTCTTTTTCACCTGCGACAACAGTGCGGACCTCTACGTGAATGGCAAAAAACTGGCGCACGTCGACCCGTGGATGGAGCCGAAGTCAGTCAATATCACCGCCCATTTGACAAAGGGCCGGAACATCATCGGCGCGGATGCGCGCAATGCCGGCGGCGTGGCCGGCCTTATCGCCTGGCTGCAGCTGGACTACAAGGACGGCAAAACAAGCCATCTCGTGACCAGCCCGGACTGGCAATGGAAAGCCCCCGACTCTAAAGACCTTGCCACCCACTTCGCCAGCGAAGACGGATGGAAAATTCCAGTGTCGATCGGCAAGCACGGGGTCACCCCATGGGGGCGGCTGAAAGCTCCGGGCGCTGCTCCACCCGAACATCACCTCGCCACGATCCTCCGAAAGGCCCCCGAGTCACTCACCATAGAAGAAAACAAGATTCTCAACGATAAGTTCCTCAAACAATCTTCTGCTCTAACCAAACGTTTCCACAAGTCCCTCGGGGTCGAACTGAACGTGCTCGAAAAGCGGATCAAAGACGCCGGAAAAACCACCGTGATGGTGATGGACTCCCCCGGGAAACGAAAGACGCACATCCTCATGCGCGGGGAATACAACAACCCCGGCGAGGAAGTGACCGCAGGGGTCCCTGAAATGTTCGCCCAACTTCCAGACGAGCAACCCGCCAACCGGCTAGCCCTCGCCCGCTGGCTGACCTCCCCAGATCACCCGCTCACCGCACGGGTGGCGGTCAACCGCTACTGGCAGCTGATCTTCGGCACCGGCCTCGTCCGCACCGCCGAGGACTTCGGCTCACAAGGCGAATGGCCTTCCCACCATACCCTCCTCGACACCCTCGCCGTACGCTTCCGCGAAGGCGGCTGGGACGTGCGCGAGTTGCTCAAACAGATGGTCATGTCCGACACCTACCGCCAGCACTCAGATATTTCCCGTCAGATGCTGGAAGCGGATCCACAAAACCGCCTGCTCGCCCGCGCCCCCCGGACGCGGCTTCCCGCAGAGCTCGTACGCGATAATGCCCTCGCCATCAGCGGTCAACTCAATCTGCAGATCGGTGGACCGAGCGTCTTTCCCGAGCAACCCGACGGCCTCTGGCGACAAATCAGCCACTTCGGCTATGGGACCTTCACCGCGCAGGCCTACTACCCGGATGCGGGCGAGAAGATCACCCGTCGCAGCATGTACACTTTCTGGAAGCGCACCTCCCCCCCACCATCGCTTTCCATCTTCGACGCCCCTACACGAGAGACTTGCACCGTGCGCCGTCTGCAAACCAACACGCCTCTTCAAGCACTTGTTCTTCTTAACGACCCACAATACGTGAAGGCGGCAGGAGCCCTTGCTCGGCGCATGATAGCCGAAGGCGGGGAATCGACAAAAGACCGTATCAGCCAAGCCTTCCGTCTCGCTACCGCGCGTCTGCCCAAAACAAACGAACTGGAGGTGCTTATTGCGGCCTACGAACGAGAAAAGGCGCGCTTCACTTCGGACCCCGCAGCGGCTCGGGCCCTACTAAAGGAATCGGAGAACACGAACACTGGCACCGACCCAGAACTTGCAGCCCTAACCATGATCGCCTCCACCATTCTCAATCTCAACGAAACCATCACCAAACAGTAACCATGGCTCAACCAAAGTTTTCACGACGCGGGTTCATCGGAACATCGGCAGGCACCCTAGCATTCATGGGCATGCCACCCGCTTGGGGAGCAGGGAATCAGGCCGGTGGACTCCCGGGCCTCCCTCATCACAAGCCTACTGCCAAACGAGTCATCTACCTTTTCCAATCCGGTGGCCCCTCACATGTCGACCTCTTCGACTACAAACCGGCTCTTGAAAAACTGCATGGCACAAACTTGCCAGATAGTATACGCGGCGACCAACGGGTGACTGGCATGACAGCCGGGCAAAAGCAATTTCTGGTCAACAAGACGATCTCTCCAATCAAGCCGCGCGGAGAGAGTGGAGTCACCATTTCCGACCTCCTACCCCACACCTGCGGCATCGCCGATGACATCTGCCTAGTCAAATCGGTCCACACTGAGGCCATCAACCACGACCCCGGCATCACCTTCATCAACACCGGTTCGCAAATCCCCGGTCTGCCCAGCTTGGGCGCGTGGTGCAACTACGGCCTTGGCAGTAACAACCGCAACATGCCAGGCTACATCGTCATGCTCTCTCAGGGGAATGGCAAGAACCCAGGTCAACCAATTTTCTCCCGCCTATGGGGAAGCGGCTTCATTCCATCCAGCCACCAAGGAGTACAATTACGTGGAGGCGGAGCACCAATTCTCTACCTCGATAACCCGAAAGGCATCGACCGCAAGAGCCGCCGCAAGATGCTCGACGATATCGCCAAACTCAATGCCATGCGCCTTGAACAAAGTGGCGACCCCGAAATTGCCACGCGGAATTTCCAATACGACATGGCCTACCGCATGCAGGCCTCCGCACCCGAAATTACCGATCTCTCCGACGAACCAGAAAGCACCTTCAAACTCTATGGTGAAGATGCCCGTACTCCTGGCACCTATGCCTACAACTGTTTGTTAGCTCGCCGCATGGCCGAACGCGACGTGCGCTTCATCCAGCTCTTCCACCGCGGCTGGGACCAGCACAACTCACTCGTCCCTCACATGACCGCCCAGTGCAAGGACACCGACCAAGCCTCCGCCGCTCTGGTGACCGACCTCAAGCAACGCGGTATGCTCGACGACACCCTCGTCATCTGGGGCGGCGAATTCGGCCGCAGTGTATACAGTCAGGGCAAGCTCAACGCCGGGCGCGACCACCACGGCCGCTGCTTCAGCATGTGGATGGCCGGTGGCGGCATCGCCGGTGGCCGCATGCATGGCGAGACCGATGACTTCTGCTACAACATCGTCAAAGATCCGGTGCACATCCGTGACCTCACTGCCACCGCGCTCCATTGCCTTGGCATCAATGACAAACGCTTCACCTTCAAATACCAAGGACTCAACCACACGCCGACTGGCGTTGAGCCGACCAAGGTAGTGAAGGAGATCCTGGCATAGGCCGGGAAGTGATCAGCAATCCACCTTCGCATTGATGTGAAGTTAGAACAGCCCCACTACCTTGCCGTCTTCACCGAGGTCAATGCGATTAGCAGAGGGCACCTTCGGGAGACCGGGCATGGTCATGATGTCGCCACAGATCATGATGACGAACTCAGCACCAGCGGCGAGACGGACTTCGCGAACTTTGACCACGTGATCTTCGGGCGCACCTAACAATTTAGGGTCAGTTGAGAAGGAATACTGGGTCTTGGCCACACAGATCGGATAGTTGCCGAAACCTGCGTCCTGTAGGCGCTTCACTTGTGCACGCACTTTGGTGTCGGCTACCACTCCGCTAGCGGAGTAGATTTTCTTCGCCACGGCCTCCATCTTTTTCCATAGCGGCACATCATCCTCGTAGGTGAACTGGAAATTTGCCGGGCATTTCTCAATGACGTCGACCACGGCATGGGCGAGGTCTTCAGCACCCTCACCTCCTTTTGCCCAATGCTCAGCGAGTACGACATCGACCTGCAGGTGTCCAAGCTTGCTACGTAGCAGCTCTATCTCAGCATCTGTATCAGCAGTGAATCGATTGATCGCTACAATGCAGGGAAGGCCCCAGTGTTCACGGACGTTACGGACGTGGCGCTCAAGGTTCTTGATCCCCTTTTCGAGAGCATCCAGATTTTCTTCGGCGAGATTTTTAACATCGGCACCGCCGTGAAACTTGAGAGCTTTGATCGTGGCTACTACTACGGAAGCATCGGGCTTCAGTCCAGATTTACGACACTTGATGTCGATGAATTTTTCGGCTCCCAGATCGGCACCGAATCCGGCTTCGGTGACCACGTAGTCGGCAAGTTTAAGCGCGGATTTCGTCGCAATCACAGAGTTACATCCATGGGCAATATTTGCGAATGGTCCGCCGTGGATAAACGCCAAATTGCCTTCGAGAGTCTGCACGATGTTCGGCTTGAATGCGTCCTTCAGCAGCACGGTCATCGCGCCGTGGGCTTCAAGGTCGCGAGCGCGGATGGGTTCGCGTTCCCTTGTATAGGCGACAATGATGCTGCCAAGGCGCTCTTTCAACTCTGCCAGTGAAGTCGACAGACAGAAAATCGCCATAACTTCCGAGGCAACAACGATATCAAAACCATCGGTGCGCGGGTAGCCATTACCGAGGCCCCCGAGTGACACGGTGATCTCACGCAGCGAACGATCATTCATATCGACGACACGGCGCCAGACGACACGACGAACATCGATACCCAAAACATTCCCGTGGTGGATGTGGTTATCCACAAGAGCCGCCAGCAGGTTATTTGCCAAACCAATAGCGTGGAAGTCACCGGTGAAGTGCAAGTTGATGTCCTCCATAGGAACCACTTGCGCATATCCGCCGCCAGCAGCGCCACCCTTCATACCAAAACACGGACCAAGCGATGGTTCACGCAGGCAGACAACGGCTTTCTTGCCAATACGATTAAGGCCGTCTGTCAGACCGACGCTCGTTGTTGTTTTCCCCTCTCCCGCAGGTGTCGGGGAAATCGCGGTGACGAGGATCAGCTTTCCATCTGGGCGGTCCTTGAGAGACTCCAGATAATCGAGTGAGACCTTCGCCTTATAGTGGCCGTAAGGTTCGAGGTGCTCATCGCCGATGCCGAGCTTTTCCTTGGCTAGCTTTGCGATACGTTCCATTTCGTTCTTCTGCGCGATCTCGATGTCTGACATGAATAAAGACTATCGAAATTATGATCCAAAAAAAAGTCCAATTTCATGGCTTTTAAGAAAGGGCAATTGCCACTATGCTCCTTCCATGTCCTCCGAGAAACGACCCAAGGTTGGGAAACCCAAGACCTCCGCCGCAGGAGCTGCTGCTGTTGTATCTTCTATGAACCACGTCATGCGCACAGCCGGCCCCGTGCGCGGCACGAAGGCGTTGCTGGATCTGAATCAGAAGGATGGCTTTGATTGCCCCAGCTGTGCATGGCCTGACCCAGACGACCACCGTGCGGTCACCGAATTTTGTGAAAACGGAGCCAAGGCGGTTGCATCGGAGGCGACGACACGACAGATCGACCGCTCATTTTTCCGCAAGTACAGCGTGGCCGATCTATTGGAAAAAAGCGACTATTGGCACGACCAGCAAGGCCGCTTGGTTGAGCCGATGGTGCTGCGTGAAGGCGGTACACATTACGAGCCCATCTCATGGGATGATGCATTTACCATGATCGGCGGCTCTCTGAAGTCACTCGACAACCCAAACGAGGCGATCTTTTACACCTCTGGCCGCGCTAGTAATGAGGCGGCATTCCTCTACCAGCTTTTTACCCGTCACTACGGCACCAACAATTTGCCAGACTGCTCGAACATGTGTCACGAGTCCAGCGGCACCGCGATGAAAAAATCCGTGGGGGTTGGAAAAGGCACAGTCACCCTCGACGACATTCACGAGGCCGAAACGGTGATCTGTATTGGCCAAAACCCTGGCACCAATCACCCAAGGATGCTGGCATCACTGGAGACTTGTGTTGAGAATGGAGGTTCCGTCATCGCAGTCAACCCCATGAAGGAGGCCGGCTTGATGGGCTTTGCTCATCCGCAAAAAATCTCTGGGATGCTCGGGAAATCGACATCACTTGCATCACAATATCTCCAGGTGAAATTGAACGGTGACCTTGCGCTGCTGCGTGCACTGGGCAAGGAGATCTTCGAACGCGACGCACTGGATCAGACATTCATCGCCGAGCATACCGATGGAGTTGACGCTTACCGTGCCGTTTGTGAAGCCGCCGATTACGATGACCTATGCCAGCGGGCAGGATTATCCCGTGAAGACATTACCCAACTTGCCGACACCATCCTGCGTGGCGAAAGAAAACTCATCACCTGCTGGGCGATGGGACTGACACAGCACAAAAATGCCGTGGCAACGATCCGCGAAGTAACGAACATTCATTTATTGTTAGGTGCTATCGGCCGACCCGGCGCCGGCCTCTGCCCGGTGCGTGGTCACAGCAACGTACAAGGCGACCGCACTGTAGGCATTTACGAAAAAATGCCAGAGCCGTTTCTAGCGGCACTGGACGAGGAGTTCGACATCACCTGCCCCCGCGAGCATGGTTACGATACCGTGGAAGCTATTCTCGCTATGCACGCTGGCGATGCCAAAGTATTCTTCGCCCTTGGTGGAAATTTCCTCCAGGCCTCTCCCGACACTGAATTTACAGGCCAAGCACTACAGAAATGTGATATCACCTGCCAGGTTTCAACCAAACTAAACCGCAGCCACCTCGTCACAGGAAAATCGGCACTCATCCTCCCCTGCTTGGGACGAAGTGAACGCGACACCCAACTCGAGGGCGACCAGTTTGTTACTTGTGAGAACTCCATGGGTATCGTGCACAAGTCGCAAGGCAAGCTCGAGCCATCGTCACCCGATATACTCAGCGAGCCCGACATCGTCGCACGCCTGGCGGAAGCCTCGATTGGAAATACAGAGAAAACCGACTGGCGCTGGCTGGTCGGTGACTACAATCGTATCCGTGATCTGATCGAGAAAATCATCCCCGGCTTTGCGCCCTATAACAAACAAGTGCAGCACCCCGGCGGGTTCTATCTTCCGAACAATGCCAAGCAACGCATTTGGAATACATCAACCGGCAAAGCAGAATTCAGCGCAGCAGAGGTAGATCAGTTCGAAGTAGAAGAAGGACACCTTATCCTGCAGACGCTCCGAAGCCACGACCAGTATAATACGACGATTTACGGTCTCAACGATCGCTACCGCGGTATCGGCATGGGTCGCCGGATCATTTTCTTGAACCCGGAAGACATGAAATCGCGCGGTATCGCTCCCGTTTCCTTTGTGGATATCACCAGCTACTGGGAAGACAGAGAAAGGAAGTTGGAAAAATTCTACGCCATCCCCTATGATATCCCTGCGGGCACAGCAGCGGCCTATTTCCCAGAGGCTAATCCACTGGTCCCTGTAAACTCGACTGCGCTGGAAAGCAATACGCCTACGAGTAAGTCGGTTGAAATCAGCGTTGAGTCATCAAAGTAGAGCCCTCAATTATCCACTATCAATTTTCAATTACTCCCCCCATGTCTCAAAAATCCTATCAAGTTTACATCCTGAAGAACCGGATGAACCGTCGTTTTGTCGGCAAGACAGAAGATGCTGAAGCCGAGCTACAGTCCCATAACAAGGGCCAGTTCAAAGGAACCAAGGCGTTTAAGCCATGGCAAATGGAATGGTGCAGCGGACCACTTTCTAAAAACGATTCACTTCGATTAGAAGAGAGTCTTCGCAAACATAAAACCAACTCCACCATGCTTGAGTCCATCACGCATAAGCATGAGATGGGGATGTAGAAATAGATCCCAGCCTTGGAGAGCTACTTCTTCTTTACTTTGTAACCGGTGGTATCGGCTTTGAACTGAGTGTCGGGGATAGCTACGTTGAGGCTATATTTCGTGAACTGGGTGCTGATCACCGTCTTGTCTTCTAGGTGGATTTCAAATCCTGCGGTGCGGTTAGTTTTGACGTCCACGGAGAGAATTAGCCAGGGGACGCGTTTTCTGAACTGGCGTTTCACGGGTGCAAAGGTGGCGTGATAGACTCCGTTGACCACCTTGGTTTCCTTGATCGAAAAACGTTTTTCAAAATCAGCCAAGTCGACCCCCATATCACCTGTCATCAGTTCAAACTGGCGGGCATAACGGCTATCGGCACCCATCTGGACGGCTTCGTTTTTTTCCTTATCGAGGTAGAGGTAATTATCATTTTTCCTCAGCACCGTCACCGCGGCAGGGTTACCCATTTTCCAGAGAAACATGTCAGGCCGTTTCGCCCACATCTTGCCCTTGTTGACTAATGGCTTACGTAGGGTTGCCAGCTTGCGTGTCTGGACGAACTCTGCGTAGACCGAACTGTAATCTTTCTGTGACTTAAGCCACTTTTCCAAAGGGACCTTATCGACGGCTGCTGAAACCATGTTAGGCATAAGGAGATAGACCGCCATAAGTAACAGGGGCAGCAGGGGGAATTTCATGACGGAACCATAACGCACCTATCCAAATGGGACAGCGAAATTTTTTTACAAAAACCGTTCGATAACTCGCAGTTCAAGGGTATAATCGGCGCATGGAAAATCCTTACCAAAGCCCCTACGCCAATCCCTACACCGTTGCCGCCCAGCCGGTCGATGTGCGTGTCGCCTTTATCCGCAAGACCTACGGCCACCTCGCTGGGGCCATTGCTGTTTTTGCTTTGCTCGAAACTTTCTTGATGTCCATCCCTGGTATCGCGGGGACTGTATTCGGACTCCTAGGAGCCAGCAGTTACAGTTGGCTGATCGTTCTTGGCCTCTTCATGGGCGTCTCCCACTTTGCCAATAAGTGGGCAATGAGCTCCACAAGTAAAAGCACTCAGTATGCCGGACTCGGAATTTACGTGGTTATCGAAGCCCTCATCTTCTTACCTTTGTTACTTATTGCTCAGTCTATGGCCGGAGATAACACTCTGATTATGAAAGCTGGTGGAGTCACTGCTCTGCTCTTCTTGGCTCTCACCTTTATCGCATTTACTACTAAAAAGGATTTTTCCTTCCTTGGCGGCATGCTGAAAATTGTAGGCTTCATCGCTCTTGGCCTCATTGTTGTCGCCGTGATATTCCCCAGCGCGATCACACTTGGCCTCTGGTTCTCAGTGGCCATGGTTATTTTCGCTGCCGGAACGATCCTCTACAGCACCAGCAACATCATTCATCACTACAATACGAATCAGTATGTCGCTGCAGCGCTCGGGCTTTTTGCCAGTGTAGCCCTCCTCTTCTGGTATGTCTTGAGGATCTTTATGAACCGCGACTAGAATAAACACTTCTCATTTATTCCTCATTCTTATTCCTCAAGCTGGCTCAGCTGGTCTGGGGATTTTTTTGCTCAAACAATCCGCTCAGGACTCGAGTATATATTGAACTTCGGGGGGCGAAGAAAACCGATCAAAGTTTGGTCGCTTTCGCGGGCAAACTCGACAGCGAGGGACGAGGGCGCTGAGATCGCTGAGACGATGGGAATGCGGGCGACGAGGGCCTTTTGCATAACCTCAAATGATACCCGTCCCGAAACTTGAAGCAGCGTTTCTGTCAGGTCGATTTCCTGCTCAGTCGCCCAGCCGATAACTTTATCGATGGCGTTGTGTCTCCCGACGTCTTCCCGCAGGATGAGGATTTCACCATCAGCCGTAACAAGGGCTGCCGCATGAAGACCTCCTGTATTTGAAAATACCTCCTGCGCAGCCCGAAGGGCATCGGGTAAATCTAAAATAACATCGGAGGAAATCTTAAACCTGCTTTCTATAGGCGGTGCGTTTTGCTGGATTGCTTCGATACTTGCCTTGCCGCAGATACCACAGGACGATGCGCTAAATAGGTTGCGGCTCAGACGTGCATG
>TARA_B110000908_G_scaffold76009_1_pt1 | contig 11879 bp, 9 predicted proteins | sample TARA_B110000908 | Tara Oceans TARA_B110000908 (sample SAMEA4398067) | marine metagenome | biome: Polar Biome; feature: [DCM] deep chlorophyll maximum layer (ENVO:01000326); material: water (ENVO:00002006), including particulate matter (ENVO:01000060) such as... | depth 36 m
TTCTATCTGGCTCGAGTGTTAACGGTCCTATTCGGAGCAATATAGCAGTAGCAAGCTACTGTACTTTGTCACCAATGTCGTTTTTTTAGCATCGATATTTGCTAAAAAACCGCAGCAATGTTCCTTTACTTCGATATCGGCTATTTTTTTCATTCTTTAACAGCGAGGGCCAACGTGCCACGATTTAGCGCAAACTTATCCATGTTGTTCAAAGAACATCATTTTTTGGATCGCTTTAATGACGCCCGCAAAGCGGGGTTTGAAGGCGTAGAGTATGTCTCGCCGTACGAATTTTCAGTGCCAGATATTAAACAACGTTTAGATGATAACGATTTAAAACAGGTGCTCTTCAATCTCCCCCTAGGTAATTGGGCCAACGGCGAACGCGGTATCGGTTGCCACCCCGGCCGGATTAGCGAATATAAGGACGGCGTTGATAAAGCCATTGAGTACGCTCTCTCGCTTGATTGCAAGCAGTGCAACGCATTAGCCGGCATTGTCCCCGATGGCGTCAGTTATCAACAAGCGCACGAAACGTTCATTGCCAACCTTTCTTATGCCGCAGAAAAATTTGCAGCAGCTAAACTCAACCTGCTAACAGAGGCCATAAATACCTATGATATGCCCAGGTTTTTTCTCACTACGACAGCGCAGGCGCTGTCGATCATTGACGAGGTCAACAAGCCCAATCTCTACTATCAGTATGACATCTATCATATGCAACGTATGGAGGGAGAACTCGCTTCGACTATTAAAATGAACCTACCACGAATTGGGCACTTTCAATTGGCAGACAACCCGGGCCGTCATGAACCCGGCAGTGGCGAAATCAATTATCACTTCTTACTCGATTTTATTGAAAAACATGGCTATAAGGGCTGGATTGGTGCTGAATATAATCCGCTGTCAACCACGCTTGACGGACTAAGCTGGATGTCAAAATACTGAGAGAATACTCGCGGTGACATTATCTTTAGCCACTATCGACCTGCACAAATAATGGTGGTGATTTTCATTCATCACACTATCGGAAATGCAAGTTCACGGCACCAATAGGCCTACAGCACTGCCATTAACACCTCTGTTAGATCTTTTTTTGACTTAGATCGTCAATTGACTCACTTTTTTTTGTGTCGATTGATAAACAATTATCCGAAAGATACACTCGAGAAAATTGGATATTGTGCCTACTAAAAAAGGGAGAGTAAGGTATGTCTATACTGGTGGTTGTTGCTGATGCGAGTAGAGCACGTTTTTTTTCGGCCGCTAATAAAACGGCGTCACTCAACGAAACAAATGATCTAATTAACACCGCCAGTCGTCTTCGAGATCAACAACTCATTGCTGATAACCATGGATCAGGCGTTGATTCAGTCGGCCACGGCAAACATACTATGGGTCATGAGAACGACGCCCATCAACACCAAGCCTCTCAGTTTTCCCGCGATCTAACGAATGAAATTGAAAGAAAAAAAAGCGCTGGAACACTCGGCCGAATTTATATCATTGCTCCTCCAGCATTTCTCGGTCTTATACGGGCTGACCTATCGCAAGCCTCTGCCGAATTAGTCGCCGGCACCATTAACAAAGACCTGGTTAATCATAGCGCTGTCGATATTCGCTCTCACTTACCACAACTTTTGTAAAGCTACTCAATGAAAGATACCTTAACGCCAAACGCGCTTTATCAACGTTGTGATTTAACTCAGTTAGTTTTTGAGACAACGGATGACTTGAAGCCGCTCAATGTGCCATTAGGTCAACAACGTGCCCTTGAAGCGATTGAATTCGGAATTGATATTGAGCATGAAGGTTACAACCTATTTGTATTCGGAGGCTCAGGCCTGGGTAAACACCAACTTGTTCAGCAGATTGTTGCTGAACGAGCCGCCTCTGAGGCAACGCGTTCAGACTGGTGTTATATCAACAACTTTGACGACGCGCAAAAACCTAAAGTATTACAACTACCGGTGGGTATGGGACAAAAGTTTCGCAAGGATATGGAGGCGCTGACGGAGGATCTATTGACCTCACTACCATCGTCTTTTCAGAGTGAGGAATACCGTAATCGCCGCCAGGAGATCGAGGGAGATTTCCAAGAGCGTCAAGAACAAGCCTTTAAACAGTTAGACAAGGATGCTGAGGAACGGGGAATCGCTATCAAACGAACTCCGACAGGGTATACCCTTGGCCCCGTTATTGATGGACAATTATTTGGCCCGGAAGAATTCAAACAGCTACCGACTGAAGAACAGGAACGGTTAGAAAAACTCATCGCTGATATCCAAATAGAACTGCAGGACATCATCCGTGATATGCCATTACTGCAGCGAGAACATCATCAGCGCATAAAGGCACTTAACCAAGAAATCACCCAACATACGGTTGAACAATTAATTGCCTGGATCGAAAATGCCTACCGCGATAACACTGAGATCAGTAATTATCTCGCGGCTGCCAAAAAGCATGCCATCGAAAATGTTGATTTTTTTCTCCCCAACCCGACGACCCCTGACGTTGAAGACGCAGGCAATCGGGTGGCCGAGTTTCACGAATATCGGGTCAATGTCATTGTCGACAATACCGATACAGTGGGTGCGCCAGTTATTTATGAAGATAATCCGACCTATCAGAATCTGATTGGTCGAGTAGAGTATGTGTCGCAGATGGGAACCTTACTGACCGACTTCACGCTGATCAAATCTGGTGCTTTATTGCGCGCTAACGGTGGCTATCTCATTCTCGACGCGGAAAAAGTATTAACTCATGCGTTTGCATGGGAGGGTTTAAAACGTGTCCTAAAAGCGCAACAGATAAAAATCGAATCACTGGAGGAAATGCTAAGTCTTGCCAGTACACTGTCTTTAGAACCAGAATCGATACCGATCAATATCAAGGTGATTCTTACAGGGGAGCCGACGCTTTATTATTTATTAAAAGAGTATGATCGAGAGTTTAGTCAATTATTTAAAGTGGCGGCTGACTTTTCACAAGTTACCGATAGAAATACTGATAGCATAAGACTGTATGCGCGCCTGATAGCCTCTTTACAAAGGCGCAACACTACCCGTGCACTGGACAGAGAGAGCGTTGGTCGAATTATTGAACATGCGTCACGCGCAGCAGACGACCGGGAAAAACTGTCGCTGCATGTAGAGAGTTTAACAGATCTGCTCCATGAAGCGGATTACTGGGCAGGGAAAAGTAAGCGCGGTATTATTCGCGTGGAGGATGTTGAAAAATCGATAGAAAAACGACGCTATCGGCAAGATAAATACCGAGAGCTAATGCAAGAACAAATTGTTCGTGATATCAAGTTCATAGACACCGATGGTGAGACGATAGCACAGGTGAATGCGCTCTCTGTCATGCAGGTTGGTGATTATTCTTTTGGTCAACCCTCTCGTATTACGGCCACCGCCAGATTGGGCCAAAGTGGCGTTGTTGATATCGAACGTGAGGTCAAACTTGGCGGTCACCTTCACTCTAAAGGTGTGATGATTTTATCATCGTATTTGGCTAGCTGCTTCGCACCTGACCAACCTCTACCGCTTTCTGCCAGCCTAGTATTCGAGCAATCTTATGGGATGGTAGATGGCGATAGTGCGTCAGCGGCAGAATTATGCGTGCTACTGTCTGCATTGGGACATATACCGCTAAAGCAATCACTGGCAGTCACCGGCTCGATCAATCAACGGGGAGAAATCCAAGCCATTGGGGGCGTTAATGAAAAGATAGAGGGGTTTTTCGATATTTGTCATGCCCGGGGTCTCAATGGACAGCAAGGCGTCATCATCCCAACCGCCAACAAAGTGCACCTAATGCTCAACAAGGATGTTCGGCAGGCGGTAACGGAGCATCGTTTTTCTATCTACACCGCAGATCACGTCAATGATGTTATTGAATTACTATCGGGACAGTCTATCGGCGTTGCTGAGCCCACCGGCCACTTCCCTGTAAACTCGATTAATCGACGAGTCTGTGACCGTATTAATCAATTACAAACGTTGCATCAGCAGTATGGCAATCAAACTGATGACAAAAAAGCCGGTACTGATGGAGCTCAAGCGATATGATCTCCGATGCGCCCACCACCCTATCTGAATTGGTGGTGTTAACAGTTGACTCGGAGAGCTACACCCCGACTACCGTCGACCTGGCCATTGATATGGCAGCTTCTTTGAAAACTCGACTACAGGCATTATTCATTGAAGATGAAGAGCTTCTTCGGGCTGCAGACCTACCCTTCACTCGAGAGATAGCGTTCCCATCAGCAATGGCTCGAATAACAAACGCAAATATTATGCAGCGATCAGTACAAACGATCGCCACTCAGTTTAAACAGTACCTCGGAACGCGTGCGCAGGCATCCAAAGTACCTTGGAGCTATGACTATATTCGCGGCTGCAGTCGGAACGTTGGTCTGGTCGGCAAACCCGACGTAGTTTATACCATCGTAAGTCAGGCTATCTATCATCGACCGAGGTATCAATATCGCCGTCACTCACGAAGACTTTTGATGATAGAGAATCATTCTTCACATTGGTATAAAGCGCTAGAGCTTATCGTCCATAGCTTTGGAAATGATGCAATAGAAGTCCTGTGGATAAAAAATGACAGTGCAACTACCGAAACCGATGTGATTAAACAGTATCCAGCGCTGTCGGGAAAAAATAATTTGACTACGGTGCAACTGGAACACTCCCAACTACAGCAAGTAGTCGCCGATCGAAACATGACATTTGACTATGCAATTATGTCCCGCAATGAATCAGCGGATAGTTTGAATGAGATTTTCAAACAATTACGCTGCCCTATAATTTTGGTTTCCTGAAGTCCTATCGATTGTCCTACACGGCTTTGCATGCCGATACGAGAACAGGAGCGGAAACTGAAAATCGGCTAAAACTGGCGAGATTTTTAGCCCGAAAAGCGTTAAAATGCAGCTCTGTAGGACGCATCATACCTTTACCTCTTTCACAGAACACTCTCTGGTCTTTTTATGAAAATTGTTGTTATCTATTCCGGTGGCATGGACTCCTTCACCATCCTCAACAAAGCACTGCAGGAAGGTCACAATGTATTGGCCATTTCCTTCAACTATGGCCAGCGGCACAATAAGGAATTGGACTATGCCGCGCGGGCCTGTAAAGAGCTTGGCATTGTTCATAAGTTGGTTGATATCAGTGCCATGCAAACTTTAATGTCAAATTCCTCTCTAATGGCTAAAAGTAACGTCATTATTCCGGAAGGTCACTACGAAGCTGAAAACATGAAGTCAACGGTTGTTCCGAACCGTAATATGATTCTGATTTCCCTGGCTATCGGTTATGCCGTTAACGAAGGTGCTTCAGAGGTTTGGTATGGTGCCCACGCTGGTGACCATACTATTTATCCTGACTGCCGGCCGGAATTTGTTGAGGCGATGTCCAAGGCATCACTGCTCGCAAACTTTGAACCTATAGCCGTGGTCGCTCCCTATTTGAACACTGATAAGATAGCTATTGTCAAAGAAGGCTTAGCGATGGGCCTAGACTATGGAAAGACCTGGACTTGCTATAACGGCCGCGAGAAGGCCTGTGGCAAGTGTGGCTCCTGCGTCGAGCGGCTGGAGGCGTTTGCAGAAAATGGTGTGGCGGATACGCTGTCTTATGAATGAATTGTCTGCTATTCGCCCCAAAGTGTAACTGCGCATAGGAAAAACTGAGCGATTGCTTTTCAAGTTTGTGACCCGAGCGAAAAATGATAACCTGTCCCTCGGTTTAAAAAATATAAAATAACTATAATTATTCGCAGGCAGACAATTAAATATGCAACAACACGATGATCTTAATCTGAATATAATCAGTCGGGTAGCGATGGGCGATGTACTCAGACGCCGATCTAGGGATGCCGGCGAATCGGAAGCGTTGGTTGAATTTGTCGACGGTATACGGCAAGCCATTAGCTATCGAGACTTAAACAATCGTGTGAACCAGATTGGCCATGGCTTACGCGCCCATGGTCTGCGACAGGGTGACCGCATAGCGCTGATAAGTGGCAATAGCATCGAGTTTGCTGCTGTATTATTTGCCTGTTATAAAACGGGGATTGTTGCGGTTCCTGTTAACTTTTTACAGCAACCTGACGACATTCGTTATAACCTCGAACACGCCGAAGTCAAAGCCATTATCTATCAAAATATTTTAGAGGAACTGTGTAGCCAGTGTGCAATGAGTGTGGATACCATTTCGTTAAGAGTGTCCATCGGCGACACCAATGGCGCTGCTGATACAACATTGGACGCGCTTGCGAGTAGCCAGGCCGATGACGAAATCATGGATGTCATCATCAATGACCGAGATGTCGCCCAAATTCTATATACCAGTGGCACTACGTCTCGTCCTAAAGGGGTTGAAACTTCTCACTTAGCATTGGTTATGGCGAGTATGAATACACCAATAAACCTCGACATGCGAAAGGGCTGTGCCTCCCTATCGGTATTGCCACTTTTTCACGTAACGGCAATTTGTGGCCTGCATAGCTGTATGCAGGTCTCGGGAAAATATGTTATCCATGCAGGTTTTGATCCCAGCGCTGTTATCGATACCTTAGAACAAGAATCTATTAGTATGACGGTAATGCTCCCAATGATGTGGAATGCATGCCTTGCTGTTCCCGGTATGATGGAGCGCGACTATAGCTCAATTACTGTCGCCCTCTATGGCATGGCCCCAATGAGTGGCACGCTATTAGCTCGGCTTCGCAAGGCCTTTGGTTGCAACTTTCACTTGGGTAGCGGCCAAACGGAATTCACTCCTATCCCGTGCATATTCTACGACCATTCACCGACCGAATTTGGCGAGGGCAATTATTGGGGCGTCGCTACTTCTATCGCTGAACAAGCCGTTCTTGATGACGACGGCAATGAGTGTGCCGTCGGTGAAATAGGGGAAATTTGTTGGCGCGGCCCACTGTCGATGAATGGGTATCTTAAAAATCCACAAGCCACTGCGGAAGTTAGATTGCATGGCTGGCACCACAGCGGCGACCTCGGATTTATTGATGCCGAGGGCCAGCTGATGTTTGTTGATCGTAAAAAGGACATCATCAAGACTGGCGGCGAGAATGTATCAAGCTGCAAAGTGGAAGGGGTTCTCACTGCTATAGAAGGCATTGTATTGTCAGCAGTTGTCGGCGTGCCTCACCCCCACTGGAGCGAAGCCATTTGTGCAGTCGTGCAACTGGTTCCAGGAACCGCGCTTACTGAAGATGAGGTCATTAGTTACTGCAAGCAGCATCTTGGTGGGTTTGAAGTTCCAAAGCGAGTTATCTTTGTTGATGTTATAGACGTGACCAGCACGGGTAAAGTCAAAAAACCTGAACTGCGGCAGCAATATTCACAGCTATTTGCAGACAATTAGCGAACAGTCATCATGGCATGACCATTGAAAGTATTAGTCGAAGACACGTCCTTTTCATGACGACTCAAAGCTAAAAATCCGCAACTCCTTAACCACTTTTCGATTAGCGAGCCTGACGATGATTCGGCGCATGCCGCCTCGAATGCGTCCTTTGCATGCCCGTTCAACTGATCTGCGTAAAGAACATTAACAAGCGCATCTGGACTGTCAAAGTAGGCCACATTACTTCGGTACAACAACCGCCCTCTCAGATAACCGTGTGCCCGCTTATTGTTATAGAAACCACACTCTTTTTAGATCTGATGATTTTGGTCAATTATCATAACTTCGACAGCTGATAAACTCGGTATTCGTTTCAATTGTGAACGACTTATAAAGGGATTTTATATTATGAAAAAGAATATGATTTTAAAAACAGCAATTTTCGCGTTAAGCACATGGTTCATTTCTTCTGCCGTCACTGCCGAGGAGTTTGATATGAAAAAATACTCCTATCGCGGCGACAAGCAAAGCCAAAATATCTGCAAGTCTGTAGTAAAAGACGATGCGGCCCAACTTGATAAATTACTGAGAAAAGAAAAATTACGCGTTCTGTCGCTGCAATCTGTTGACTACCAATTCACCTGTAACAAAATGGATTTACGGACTTTCGCTATTAACGTAAATGCCAACGATAGCCAAGAGTATCTAATGGATCTTGATCAGAAGAGAGGGCGGTATAATCCAAGAACACGTGTCTATATAGACAAAGTTGCCGCACGGTAATTAAGTCTGTTATAACATTATAAATACAAACTAGCTTAAGCGGTTTCGAAGTGGGTTTGTATTTATTTTTTCTAAGACCGTATTATTTTTTTGTCGATACCTCTAAAAAATTTTAATGTTTTTTACGGCTTATACTGAGTGCCCGAGACTCGCAAACTATTAAATTCCCCGAGATTTTTCCAGCCACAAATTGTATCCATTGAATGAACAAGCGAAATATCACAGTAACGCAATTTTTTACAGAAAATGCTGCTGAGACTAATTAACCGCGCTCTACGAAAACTAACTGGCTTGCTTAGAGCAGTTCTTCTGCGTTGAATTTTTTCCCTTCACGAGGGCGATATTTGTCCTGCCGATTAAGTAGGCCGCCAACCCACCTCAACCCGCTCATCTCTTATAATTTTCGTCTGACGGGATTTTTTATCACCCAGCTAATAACTAACCGTGGACCTTTGGCTTGAGAAGACAGGGGCTGTAATACTGCTACTAAAAAGAATTAAATCCAAGAACAGGTCACCGGCCACCAGCGAGCGAAAATTTATAGACGGTTGTTTGTTTATAAAGATCGCCAGGTTGCAGTATAGTGTTAGGGAACAACGGCTGGTTCGGCGAGTCTGGATAGTGTTGGGCTTCTAAACAAAAACCACTGTATTTGCCATAGACATTACCGTCGGCGCCCCGAACGTTGTCCAGAAAGTTACCCGTGTAGAATTGTATGCCAGGCTCTGTGGTCTCGACCGTCATGACCCGCCCACTAATCGGGTCCTCGACCCGTGCAATCCTTCTTGGTTCGCGAGATGCGTGGTCAGAGATAACAAAACAGTGGTCATAGCCGCCTAGAACCGCGCCAATTCTACTGCCTATCGCTTCCGTTGTTTGAAAATCGAAGGGAGTATTGCCGACTGGTTCAATTTCACCCGTCGGCAAAAGTTCTTCCGTTACCGGTAAATAGTCGGGACATTGAAGAGTCAGGCGGTGATCTAAAATATCGCCGGCACCCGAGAGGTTCCAATAGCTGTGGTTGGTGAGATTTATCGGGGTAGCCGCATCCGTCTGTGCCGTGTAGTCAATAACTAATTCATTGGTCGCTGTAAGCCGATAGGAGAGGCTTACTGAAAGATTGCCGGGATAACCCTCTTCACCCGCAGGACTACTAAGATGGAAGGTGATGCAGTCGTTATTAACGGTAACAATATCCCAACGTCTTTTGTTGAATCCAACGGCACCACCGTGCAAATGATTACCCCCCTCATTCTGAGTTAGCTGAAACGATTTACCGTGTAATTCAAATTGTCCATTGGCGATGCGATTGCCGTATCGCCCGATTGTCGCGCCAAAATAATTTGAATCAGCGAGGAGGTTTTCAAAACCATCGTAACCAAGCACCAAATTGTGCCCTTGGCCGTTTTTGTCGGGGAAATAGAGGCGGCAAAGTGTAGCGCCAAAATCAGTCACCGATATCGTCAGCCCCTTATCATTATTAAGGCTGAACAGCGAAATATCAGATCCTTCTGGGGTCCTACCAAATTGTGTCTGCGATATTTTCACAAAATTATCCTGATGTTGGCCATTTTCTGGGCATCCTCGTTATGAAAATTGTGGTCTCGCCTAGCGGCCACAGGATACAAAGTAAACGTCTAAGATGTTTGCACCTATCGATGAACCCAGCTTGGTAGCCGAAACACCTTTCCCTTCAGAGACTCAACTCAATCGCAATAACACACGCTATCGCAACTAGGTCTAATGAAAAAAACTGCGCAACCGCTTAAACATTACAGTGTCGCAAGCACCGGGAGGTTCTTGCGCTTAGTTCCGTCTGGCTTCATAGCCTGTTGTAATCACCTGGACTTGATCAGACCTCACACCGTCTTCAAGCGTAATTTCTGCACCCAATACCGCCGTCGTTGGCTTATCTTTGGCGTAAGCGGGCCAGTCGATGATGCCCTCGCTACTAGGATCTCCGTTTTTCGCAAAATTACTCCAGATCGTCATCATCGTCTCCGAAAAATCTGTTTCGCGCGCGTTAGCCTCTATGTTAAACATCGCCAGATCGCCAAAAACATAGGGGATTTCCGCCGCATGAAATGCGCCATACTGGTCGCTGCCATCAATCACCGGCCTCCAATCCCACCAATACAGATAAGCGGGACTTGAAACATTGCCCATGTAGTCAGCCCACAATCGCATAGGCTGGGTAAAATTGGCATCAGTATTAAAACGGATATACGAATCTCTCGCCTGTTCTAGCGAGTCAGGATACAGGGCAAAAATGCCGGCCTGATCCCCCCCTAGTGTGGCGCCAACAAATTGTTTGTGCAGTTCAACATAATCAATAGGTCCAACCATCGATAGGGCCGGGTCAAAGGTTGTTGCTTCATCGGCATTTGAGCCAATCATTACCGGAACATCGGCTTGCCTGCCTTCGGCAAAAATTGTATTAACCTCGTCGGGTAATACTTCGCCATCAACAATGGTTAGCCAGTCAAAATTTAAAAGTATTGCGGGATCTGCCGTATAACCCGCAAGTATCGACGACGCAGACAATTCTCGCAGCGCCTCCAAATCTGGCGTATCCACACCAGAAAACAAACGCGCCAAAGTCTCACCCCGATCTTCCGCTGAAGGAATACCCCATCGCCCGACCTTCAGATCGGGTGCGGGAATAAACCGCGCACCACTTTGACCAATAACTTTGCTAAACAATCCTCTAGCCATTGGCGACGCCTGCATAACGGACATACTCCAGGAACCCGCCGACTCACCGAAGATGGTCACATTGTCGGGATCACCACCAAATTGCTCGATGTTTTCCTGTACCCAGGTGAGCGCCGCAATCTGATCTCTAAAACCTTGATTGCCCGAACTTCCGCCACCCTCTACACTGAGTTCGGGATGAGCATAGAATCCAAATGGTCCAAGCCGATAATTGATGGTCACGAGCACAACGCCCTTGGCCGTTAACGGCGCACCATCGTAGTCTATTCCGGACCCCATCACTAACGCGCCGCCATGGATCCAAACCATTACCGGCAATGCATCAGACGTTTTTTCAGCTCGCGTCCATACATTGAGGGTCAAGCAATCCTCACTCATTTCTTCATAAGTACGATCGTAAAACGCACTTAGGGAGCCCGGTTGATAACAGGGCATCCCAAATTGCGCACCATCATGTTCGTCCTCCCATGCAGTCACTGGTGCTGGAGGCTGCCATCGAAGGTCACCAACAGGGGGGGCCGCATAGGGGATGCCTAAGAATTCTTGTAAACCCTCACCGCGTACACTGCCACGAACTAACCCCCCCGTAACTGCAACAACGTCAGCCACGAGCTTACTCTCTGGTAATTTATCCGCGACGGGGCTTTCATTACCTTGGTATGCGGTCTGATCTGCGCAGGCCGCTAACAACAATGGCACTAGTGCAGCCACAACTTTTTTTAGGATATTGTCTTTCATGAACTCCCCCCTTAACAGTCAATGTTTGATTGAAAACTGAATAACTGTTTAAAAAAATTAACCGAGCAAATATATATGTCGGCAGCACTTGCCTACTAGATTGTAAACTGGATACCTAAGGTTTTACCGATCAGTGGCATACACACCCAACTCTTAGTTACTCGAATCTACATGTTCGCACTACGGCGGCCGCTCTCTCGCGCACCAAGTCATAGCTTTTGAAGTTTGACTGCCGGCGGCAGCCACTCAGTAAACAGA
>TARA_B110000908_G_scaffold115493_1_pt1 | contig 11855 bp, 12 predicted proteins | sample TARA_B110000908 | Tara Oceans TARA_B110000908 (sample SAMEA4398067) | marine metagenome | biome: Polar Biome; feature: [DCM] deep chlorophyll maximum layer (ENVO:01000326); material: water (ENVO:00002006), including particulate matter (ENVO:01000060) such as... | depth 36 m
GAAGGTAAGCTATTAAAAGAAAACCAATCCTCGGAATTTTCAATAGGTGATGATATAATTTATAAATTTGGTGGGGGAGAATATGAAGGTAAAATAACCGACCATTTTGGGGATGGGGTTTTTGTAGAATTAGAAAAAATGATATTAGACCCTGATACAAATGTTCAAATAGATACATTTGAGTTATATGATGGTGAACATAACTCATGGGGTTCAATAGAAGATTTAACTCATAGATAATTTATAAACAAATAAAATGGACAATTTCGATTTAAAAAAATACTTAGCTGAAGGTAAGCTATTAAACGAAGAACAGACCAATATGGGAAAAGTAACCAAATCCCAATTAAAAAAAATAATAGATTCATCACTTACTAAAGACGAAGAAGTAAAAAAACTAGAATCTTTAATCACCTCTATGCAGAATAGCTCAATACCCCACCATAAAAAAGAAGGATATGTTTCTGGGTTAGCAGATGGATTTAGACTTTATTCTGATTGGGTTAGAAATAAAATAAAATAAAATAAAATATAAAAACAATTAAAAATCGTCTGCTACCTTAGGCGAACATAATATGAATTAAATTTCATATACTTAAGCCCTCGAAAGAGGGCTTTTTTTATGTAGAGGTGCGTTTTCAACCTCCCCCCCTATATGTATTAGCATAATATGCCATTTCTTATATGGTATCAAATCAATTATAAACCCCCTATTACGTTTCTCAATAAACGTAGTTTCCCAAAAAATTTAGGAAAATGGATAGAGACTTTTTTAAAGGTGCTATCGCTGAAGCAAAAACAGTAAGAGAATCAGCAATAGCCAATGCAAAAGCAGCTTTAGAGGAAGCATTCGAACCAAAAATGAGATCTATGCTAGCTGCCAAGCTAGAGGAGATGGAATTAGAGGACGAAGATGCAACTGAAGAAGAAATAGAAATCACTAAAATAGAAGAAGAGCAAGTTGAAGAACTTAACCTTGACGAAATTTTAGCAGAACTAGAAGGTGACTTATCAGAAGAAAATTCTGAAGGAATGTTAAAAGAAGAAGAAGAAGTAGAAACTGAAGTAGAAGACGACATGGAAGACATGGAAGACGAAGCTGAAGAAGAAACGGAATCTGAAGACGATGAAGATATCGATCTTGAAGACATGACTGAAGATGAACTGAAGAAATTCATTGAAGACGTTATTGAGGATATGGTTCAAGCTGGAGAGCTAGAAGCAGGAGATGACGCAGGAGAAGAAATGGATGACGATATGGAAGATGAAATCGAAGTAGAAGACGACATGGAAGACATGGAAGACGAAACTGAAGAAGAAATCAACGAATTCATGGGTATTGGTAAAGCTAAGAAAACTGCTGAAGAATTTGCTAACGCAAATCCAGATTTAGTTAACGCAGCCGAAGGTAAAGACGAAACATCAAAAGAATTTAAAACTCTTGTTCTTAAGTTTAACAACTATTTAAGAACCCTTGACGGTGGTGTAGAACAAAGTGTCCGAGGTAATTATATGGACAAACTTTATAAGTTAGTGGGTGTTGACCGTAAAGGTAAACTTTCACCATCAAGAAGTACATTTGAGAGTCAAGAATTATCTGAAGCAGTTGAAACCATTAATATTCTAAAATCAGAATTACATGAAATTAACCTATTAAATTCAAAACTTCTTTACTCAAACAAAATCTTTAAGACTAAAAACTTAAAAGAATCGCAAAAGGTAAAAGTATTAAATGCATTTGAAAAGGCAGCTACGGTTAAAGAAGCTAAACTAATATTTGAAACTTTAAATGACAACTTTAAATCAGTTAAAACTGTAACAAGACCAATTAAAGAAAACAGATTAGGTTCAGCATCAAAAACAATATCTTCCCCAAATACAAATAAACAACCTATTGTTGAGTCAAATGAGATGGTAAAAAGATTTCAAAAACTCGCAGGAATAAATTAATAATAAACAAACAAAAAACAAAAAAAAAATGTCACAACTAAATTCACTTTTAGAAAGTGCTAACCCTCACAAATCACTACAAAGTGATGCTGTAAGATTAGCCAACAAATGGGGAAAGACAGGATTGTTAGAAGGAATCTCAAATGAGACCGAAAAGAACAATATGTCAATGATCCTAGAAAACCAAGCTAAGCAATTAGTAACAGAAGGTTCTCAAACAGGAGGAACTGCAAACTTCACAGCAGGAACAGGAGAAACTTGGGCTGGTGTAGCTTTACCATTGGTAAGAAAAGTATTCGGTCAAATCGCAGCAAAGGAATTTGTTTCGGTTCAACCAATGAACTTACCTTCAGGTCTAGTATTTTATTTGGATTTCCAATATGGTACTACAAAAGCTCCATTCACAGCTAACGATTCAATGTACGGAACACCTTCAGCAAACTTTGGAAACGAAGCAGCAGGTGGTGCTTACGGTGCTGGAAGATTCGGATATTCTATCTTGAACGCATCAGGTAGTGCTACTGTAACAGTATCAACAACTCCAGACTTCTTTGCAGATTTTAACGCAAACTCAACATATTCTGCTTCAGTTGCTGGAGGATTATATTCAAAGTATTCTGTACCAACTTCATCAATGGCTTCATTTGATGCTGAAGGAGTAAGAGCATTTTCTTTATCTTCAGGTTCAACAGTAGTTGCTTCTCAATTCTTACCAGAATTTACTAAATTAAATGGTGGAAACATCGAATTCTTTGGATTAGATGCATTGATTGCAAATGGTGCAACTGACGCAACTATTACATTCTCTAAACAACCAGCTGATAATACAAGAGGTGATTTCGAAAATAGCACAGCTATTCCAGAGATTAACGTTGATATGTCAAGTGAAGCTATCGTAGCGAAAACTAGAAAACTGAAAGCTGTATGGACTCCAGAATTTTCTCAAGATTTAAATGCATACCATTCATTAGATGCTGAAGCTGAATTAACATCAGTAATGAGTGAATACATTTCTTTAGAAATTGATATGGAAATCTTAGATATGTTAATTGATTCTGCAGCTGCAGGAACTGAATATTGGTCAGCAACGAACAATACTTCTATAACATCTGCAGGATACGGATCTGATTTAGGATTCTTCAATACTCAAGGACAGTGGTTCCAAACATTAGGAACTAAAATGCAGAAATTGAGTAACACAATTCACCAAAGAACTTTAAGAGGTGGTGCAAACTTCTTAGTATGTTCTCCAGCAGTAGCTACTATTTTGGAATCAATTCCAGGATTTGCTGCTAACACGGATGGTGATGCTGCTAAAATGAGCTACGCATTTGGAGTTCAGAAAGCAGGTACAATGAATTCAAGATACACGGTGTATAAAAACCCGTATATGACTGAAAACACTATCTTAATGGGATACAGAGGTGGTCAATTCTTGGAAGCTGGTGCAGTATTTGCTCCATACATTCCATTAATCATGACTCCAATGGTTTACGACCCAGAAACTTTCGTACCAAGAAAAGGTCTTTTGACTAGGTATGCTAAGAAAGTGGTTCGCCCAGAGTACTATGGTAAAATTTATGTTGAAGGATTAAATTCTCTTTAATATATAATTACATAAAAGGTAAATTAGAGGCGCTTATGCGCCTCTTTTTTTATCTAAATTTTTACTATATGTATCACCAAAATACACAAGTTTTAAAATTAAAAATATGAGTTCTAAAAACCACAATGACCCGGTATTCAAGAGTAAAAGGGTTCCAAAAAATCCAATTAAGTTTAAAATATCTTTAAACGAAGAGCAAAAAGAATCTAAAGAAAAGATACTTAATAATACATTAACAATCTTAGCAGGTTCAGCAGGCTCAGGAAAAACGTTACTTTCATGTCAAATTGCCCTTGATGGGTTGTTTAGAAAGCAATATGAAAAAATAATAATCACACGACCAACTGTATCTAAAGAAGAAATAGGTTTTTTACCTGGAGATTTAAAAGAAAAAATGGATCCTTGGGTGCAACCTATATACCAAAATATGTTTTTATTGTATGATAAGACTAAAATTGAAAAGTATATAGAAGAAGGTAAAATAGAAATTGTACCTGTATCGTTTATGAGAGGTAGAACATTCTTAGATAGCATAGTTATAGTAGATGAAGCTCAAAACGTAACACATGAGCAGATGCAGATGATAGTAACCAGAATAGGTTTACGTTCAAAAATGATCATTTGTGGGGATGACCACCAAGTTGATTTAAAATCCAGAAGAGATTCAGGTTTTAGATTCCTATATACAGCTGCCCGTAAAATAAAAAATATGGTTGGTATTACTTTAAAACATAATCACAGAGATCCAATTGTAGAAGGCTTGATTGAAATATATGAAGATGCGGAAGAACGTGGTATAACCAAAGGAAAAAAGAAATAACCATACCCCCTAAATAGGAACGTTTTCCTCCGATATTTATAATAAAAAACAATACTATGGCAAATATTCCTATATGGTCTGGAACATCAACCTTTACAACAGGTTCAACTCCTTTTGGATTTTACGACAGTGATGCTGATTTTCAAACTGATGCGGATAAAGTAGCCTTATTTTGTGCTAGAAGATTGGGTTATCCTATTGTTGATGTTGAGTTGCAAGATTTAAATTTCTACGCTGCTTTTGAAGAAGCAGTAACCACATATGGTAATGAATTATATGCACATAAAATTAGACAAGATTATTTATCTTTAGAGGGTGCATCTTCAACAGCAAATCTCAACACTGCTATAATTACTCCAAACCTAGGTAATGTAGTTAAAATGTCAGAGCAGTATGGTACTGAAACGGGTACAGGTGGTACTACAGATTGGCATACAGGCTCACTAGCCCTAACTGCCTCGGTTCAAACCTATGATTTAGGTGAGTGGGCTTTAAATAATTTAGGTGTTAGTGGTAGTGATTTTGAAATTAAAAGAGTATTTTATGAATCCCCTCCAGCTATTGTTAAATATTTTGACCCATATGCAGGTTCAGGTACAGGGGCGATGAATATGATGGATTCATTTGGTTGGGGTGAATATTCTCCAGCAGTTAACTTTATGTTGATGCCTATGAATTTTGATATACAAAAATTACAGGCTATTGAGTTAAATGATCAAATAAGAAAATCAAACTATTCATTTGAAATTCAAAACAACAAATTAAAGTTGTTTCCAATTCCTAAAAATGATTTAAACAAACTATACTTTCAATATTTACTTAAATCCGAAAGATTAGCTAATAGTATAACACAGTCCCCTAATAAAATAACTAACGTATCTAATGTACCCTATGCTAACCCAACATACCTTCAAATTAACTCTGTAGGTAGAAGTTGGATATTTGAGTACGCATTAGCATTGAGTAAAGAAATGTTGGGGTATGTTAGAGGAAAATACTCAACCATACCAATCCCCGGAGACAATGTTACAGTAAATTCTACGGATTTAATAACAGCAGCAACAAACGAAAGAACAGCTCTAATTGAAAGAATAAGATCTTACTTTGATGAAACATCTAAGGAGAAGTTAATGGAGAGACGTTCATTAGAAACAGATTATTTAAAGAAAGAACTTACAGAAGTTCCAAACGTAATTTATATAGGATAATATGGCACTTTTTGGAGGAGCAAGAGACATCAGTCTATTCAGACATTTGAATAGAGAATTAATGGGAGAGATAATCACCCAACAGTGTGCTTTCTACAAATATAAACTTGAGGAAACGAAAGTAAATATTTATGGTGAAGCTGCTGAAGAAAAATATTATATGGGTCCTGTTTTACTTAACTGTTTAATATCAAAACCAGACCAAGAATACCCTGAAACTGACCTAGGTACGGATTTTAGTTGGGGTGCAACATTTAAATTTCTACGTGACGATTTATTAGATAAAAATAAAGATTTTAATGTCGATACAAATATTTATGGAGCTGACTTGGTTCCTGAAGTGGGAGATATTATATTATACCAGAAAGGATATTACGAGGTAGATAAAACAATATCTAATCAATACTTTTTAGGTAAAAACCCAGATTACCCAAATAATACTAACCCACTTAACCCTGGATTAGAAAATTTTGGTTCAAGTATTTCAATTGTTTGTGAAACCCATTACGTACCAGCAGATAAAGTAGGAATTACTCAAGAAAGATTAATATAATGGCTGAAAGAGGAAAAAAACCAATACCAAAAACACAAAAGGAACTTAGTAAATCTCTTCAGGAACCTTATATTAACCCAGAAACGGGGGAAACTAGAGGTAACCCGAATGATTCATCATTTGATCCTAAAAATAGGGGTAACCATGTATCATTTAAAGGTGATACAACAAAACCATTTAGTTTAGGCTTTAAAGAAATTGATGAAGCTATATTTTATTATGTTGAAAATATAATTAAACCAACAGTTCAACAAAATGGTGTAACCCAGAAAGTACCTATAATATATGGTTCACCTGAAAGGTGGAAACAAATACAAAAAGACGGATACTATAGGGATAAAAAAGGTAAAATAATGATGCCTTTAATTACATTTAAACGTAATAATATTGAAAAGAACAGAACTGTAACCAATAAATTGGATGCTAATTTCCCAAACAATATTAGTGTATTTGAAAAACCATATTCATCTAAAAATGCATATAGTAATTTTGATTTACTTAATAATAAAAAACCAATAAAACAATATTATGCTGTTGTTGTACCTGATTATGTAACAGTTACATATGATTTTATAATTTCTACTTACTATGTTGAACAATTAAACATACTAATAGAAGCTATGAATTATGCTTCGGATTCATATTGGGGAGATCCCGAAAAGTTTAAATTTAGAGCAAGAATAGATTCATTTGCAACACCTGTTGAAATCCAAACTAGTGGTGAAAGGGTAGTTAAGTCTACATTTTCTTTAAAAATACACGGATATATTGTCCCACCTACTATCCAGAAAGAGTTAGCATCTATAAAAAAGTATTATGGTCCTAACCAAATTACATTTAACTACGAAACCACATCCAATATAAAAGATATATAAAAAATGATAAAAAAAGTTTTAACACAAGAAGAAATCCAACAGGTTACAAAATTAAGAGAAGAATTTAACTCTTTAACAATATTAGCAGGTGAGGTAGAGATGCAAATTATTAATTTACAACTCCAAAAAGAACAAATTAAGGATAGTTTTATAAAACTTAAATCCCAAGAATCAATAGTCGTGGGCGAGTTAGAAGGTAAATACGGTAAAGGAACAATTTCATTAGAAACCGGGGAATTTCTTTCAAATCCCTAAATTTTTGAATACTTCCTATATATTTATTATCAAATAATATAACATTAACATAACAATAAAATGGCAGAAACATTAATTTCACCGGGAGTATTGACAAGAGAAAACGATCAATCTCAAATTACTTCACTACCAGTACAAGCTGGTGCGGCTATTGTGGGTCCTACAGTAAAAGGTCAAGTAGAAATCCCAACTTTAGTTACAACATATAGTGAGTATTTAGCAAATTTTGGTAGTACTTTTGAAAGTGGATCAGATACATATTCATTCCTTACATCAATATCAGCATATAACTACTTTAATAGTGGCGGTGAGTCATTATTAGTTACAAGAGTTCAATCTGGGACATTCACATCAGCAACATCTTCATTTGTATCTGGAACTATTGCAGAACAAGCAAATAATATTTTTACATTAGAAACAATAGGTGAGGGTGCTAATATGAATAGTACTTCAACACAAACATCAACAGGAGCTCTACCAAGTGGTTCTTCTGATAATATTAGATGGGAAATTGTTAGTCCAAATAAAGCAAAAGGAATATTCTCAGTAATAGTAAGAAGAGGAGATGATGTTACTAAATCAAAATCCATATTAGAATCATTTACAAATGTTTCATTAGATCCAAAACAACCTAACTACATAGCTAGAATAATTGGTGATCAGAAACAAGTAATGAGAGGAAGTGGGGCCGATTCTTATCTACAAACATCTGGAAGTTTTAGAAACGCTTCAAGGTATATAAGAGTAAAATCAGTAGATGAAAAAACACCTGACTATTTTGACAATAGTGGTGTAGCTAAAGATAATTACACAGGCTCAATACCAGTAGCTCAAAGTGGAACTTTAGGAGACGCTTCGGGTAATATTGTAGCAGCAGGTGCCAATTATTATGAAAACATTAACACAAATACTCAAGGGTTAGCAGGTACGGATTATTTAAATGCTTTAGGTTTATTAGCTAATGCCGATGAATTTCAATATAATGTTATTACAACACCTGGATTAATTTATTCAGTATCAGCTCACGCTACACCGTTAAATACATTAATATCCAACATAGAAAATAGAGGTGACGCCATTATAGTAATGGATTTAGAGACATATGGTTCTACAGTATCAGCCGCAACTACTACAGCAGAAAGTTTAGATACTTCATACGCTGCTTCATATTGGCCTTGGGTTCAAGTAACAGACCCAGATGCAGGTAAATTAGTATGGGCTCCAGCATCAACATTAATCCCAGGAGTGTATGCAGCCAATGATGCAACTTCAGAAGCATGGTTTGCACCTGCAGGTATTAATAGAGGTGGATTAGGGAACGTAGTTCAAGCCGAAAGAAAATTAACACAATCAAATAGAGATTCACTTTATACAGGTAAAGTTAACCCAATAGCAACATTCCCAGGAAGAGGAGTTGTAGTATTTGGTCAGAAAACATTACAAACACAAGCAAGTGCTTTAGATAGAATAAATGTTAGAAGGTTATTAATTGAACTTAAATCATATATTGCTCAAGTATCGGATAACTTGGTATTTGAACAAAACTCAGTAGCTACAAGAAACACATTCCTAGGTCAAGTTAACCCATATTTAGAAAGTGTACAACAAAGACAAGGTTTATATGCATTTAAAGTAGTAATGGACAGTAGTAATAATACAGCAGACGTAATTGACAGAAATCAATTAGTTGGTGCGATTTACATTCAACCTACAAAAACTGCCGAATTCATCTACCTAGATTTCAATATTTTACCAACAGGAGCAACTTTCCCAGCGTAAAAGTTTGAAAACATAATATTTATAAACGAATTAAAATAAAACAAAAGAAATGCCAGTATTAGATCCAAATGAAATATTTTTCACAGCATTTGAACCAAAACAAAAGAATAGGTTTATCATGTATATTGATGGTTTCCCATCATATATGGTTAAAGGAGTGTCGGAAATTGGAATATCACAGGGAGAAGTAACCTTAAACCACATGAATATCTCAAGAAAAGTGAAAGGTAAATCTACTTGGGGTAACGTTACATTCAAACTATTTGACCCAATCACACCATCAGGAGCTCAAGCTGTGATGGAGTGGGTAAGATTACACCATGAATCCGTAACGGGTAGAGATGGGTATTCTGATTTTTACAAAAAAGACTTAACATTTAATGTATTAGGACCAGTAGGTGATGTAGTATCAGAATGGGTTTTAAAGGGAGCATTTATTGTAAACGCAAATTTTGGAGGTTATAGTTGGGATGATGAAAATGCAGCACAAGAAATATCTATGGAAGTAGCTATTGATTATGCAGTATTGAACTACTAATAAGTACTTAAATATCTTTAAGAAGAGCTTGGCTATGCCAGGCTCTTTTTTTATATTTAACCTTAAACAAAAATCAACACAAAATGGTTATAGCATTAACAGTATCACTTTTACTCTCGGATGTAGCGATGGTATATTTTATACTTAAATTTATAAAATTATTTAAATCACAACAAACCCTCTTACACCACCTAACCCCAGAACTAAATGACATTAGAAAGGATATATTACATAATAAATCAATAACCGAACTAGGTTTAAAAGACTTTGAGAAAGCAACAACAAAATATGTACAATCCCAAATAAGTGGTTTGGAAAGTAAAATACATAAGGAATTTGATCTACATAGAAAACAAGGTAAAAATTATTAAAAAAGAAAATACGTTATATTTATCCCCAACAACAAAGTTATAAACAAATAAAAATTATGGAAGAGAATAAACCCAACTACCCAACAGAAACAATTGAATTACCATCTAAAGGATTAATTTACTCTAAAGAAAACCCACTATCAAGTGGAAAAGTTGAAATGAAGTATATGACCGCTAAGGAAGAAGATATATTATCCAATCAATCATATATTAAAGATGGTACAGTAATAGATAAATTACTCCAGTCATTAATAGTTTCAAAAATTGAATATAAAGATTTAATTGTGGGGGATAAAAATGCTATATTAATAGCCTCCCGTATATTAGGGTATGGTGCTGAGTATACATTTGAACATAAGGGTGAAGAAGTAACAGTAGATTTATCTACATTGGAGAATAAGGAAATTAATGAGGAAGATTTTACCCAAGGTCAAAATGAATTTTCATATAAATTAAAAACCACAAATGATAATATTACATTTAAATTATTAACTCATGGTGATGAACTTAGAATTGATGAAGAGTTAAAAGGTTTAAAACGTATTAACAAAAAATCATCTAAAGATGTTTCTACTAGGTTAAAATACATGATTCAGTCAATAAATGGGGATGAAACACCATCATCAATAAGAACTTTTGTTGATAATAATTTCTTAGCTAGAGATGCTAGAGAATTCAGATTACATATTAAATCATTCCAACCCGATATTAATATGAGAGTTTCAGTGGAAACTTCCGAAGGAACGGATGATATAGAGTTACCCATTAGTCTTAACTTCTTTTGGCCAGACGTCGAATTATAGGGTAAACCTATTCACACAAATCCACGAAATACTATTTCATGGTAAAGGTGGGTATGATTATAACACTGTGTATAACATGCCTATATGGTTAAGAAAATTCACATTTAATAAAATAAAACAATTTTATGATGCAGAAAATGAAGAGGTAAATAAGATGCCAAACATTCCAAAATCCGGGAAAATAACTCCCCCAAATTTTAAACAACCTACCTATACAGCGAAGACATCAAAGAAATGATGTCTTCCTATATTTATAACCAAAATCAATAGATGGCCCTAGATAAAGATTTAGAAAAACTTAAGGATGAATTAGTGGAATTAGATAATTCCTTAAAAGGCATTGCATCCAATCTCAAAACTAACCTTACAGGTGAGATTAAAAATATGAGGGGGGCCGTTAAAAAAACAGCTCAATCTTTTGAAAAAGACCTTGCCAATTCTATCAATAAAGCTAACTCCAGTCTAGACATCCAAAATGGGTTGATATTACAAATTCAAAAGGGTGAAAATGTAACTAAAAACATCCAAAAAGAATTAGAAAAAATTCAAAGGGAAAGAACAGTAAGCCTTAGAAAAATAAGTAATTTAAAAAAAGAAGGTGTATATTTAGATGAAGAGGATTTATATCTTTTAGAAGAAACCTATAAAAAACAAGAAGAAGCATTAAATTCTCTCCAAAAAACAAATAAAGAGAAACAGAAATCAAAATCACTAACCAAAGTAATAGGTGAAAATCTAGCAAATGCCGCCGATAAGCTTGATAAAACTGGAACCTTATCTTCCATCTTAAAAGGTAATTTTAAGGATGTTGTTACCGCATCAAGATTATTTGAGCTATCATTTGCAGGAGTATTTAAGGCTTTCACTGCACTTGATAAATCTGCAGGAGAATTAGCAAAATCGCAAGGTATTTCCTACAAAGAAGCAACCAAACTTCAAGAGGAAATGACATATATGGCTGTATCTTCCAACTCAATATTTGTTAATACTAAAAATATGACAGAGTCAATGATGGCTCTTAATAAAGAATTTGGAACTTCCACCTCATTTAGTTCTGAAATGGTAGAAGATTTCACCCGCCTTACAAAAGAAGCAGG
>TARA_B110000908_G_C10267723_1_pt1 | contig 11846 bp, 11 predicted proteins | sample TARA_B110000908 | Tara Oceans TARA_B110000908 (sample SAMEA4398067) | marine metagenome | biome: Polar Biome; feature: [DCM] deep chlorophyll maximum layer (ENVO:01000326); material: water (ENVO:00002006), including particulate matter (ENVO:01000060) such as... | depth 36 m
CAGTTCCTACATAGGGATGGGGTGGATTAGACTCTTATCTTGGGACAAAAATTTACATAGATATTTTATTCATACTGATGGTGGTGAAAATAGTTTTACACAGAATGACCATTTTAATTACTTTCATGAGAAGGTCAATACGTCGAAAGGTTTTAATCTGAAAAATGATACATCATCTACATTCACCTTTGCTGAGTTCATAAAGATGAATGAAGATGATTACAACAAAAAAATGTACAAGATACCATTTGATTTATGATAATAAAGGTCTCTTATTATTAGTTTATTTTTTTTGTACAAAAAAAATAAACTAATAATTATAATAATTCAATAATAATTAATCTGTCATTACACCATCGATATAACTTAAGATCTGCATTATTTTCACCGAAGTAACCTTCATATAATAATTCTTTAACTAATGCTACTTTATCATATACTCCAGCGGGAATTCTATAATTAAAGGCAACTGATTGTCCAAATCCAGCTATCTGTCGGGGTAAGTGAAAGACAATACATAATGGAACATATAAATAACGAAGATGTTCATTAAAATTTGTAGTATCTCTATCTAATACCTCAATACCCATATACTTAAATATTAGTAATTTTAAATCCTTAGGTAGATTTTTCTTAGACGTTAGCACATTAAACTTGAGTCTAAATATGTTATCCATATTTATTAATGTACTATCAATTCAATTTTTATATACATCTAGAGTACGAGCTGAAGGATCCGTTGCCTTCGTCCATGTTGGCATCCAGAAATAGGGTATATCCTTATCTCTACCGGGGTATACCCTATCATAAATATCTCTATAATAATACTCTTCCTTAGTACGTGGTGTATTAAAAGTAAATCGTTCAGACGCAGACTCCATCTTATCATTTAATACGATTTCTTCTACGTGATCTTGAATAATACTAAACCAACTCTTTTTTTCCGATGAGACTCCATCGGAAAACGCTTCCTTGCGTCGCCATAGTACAGAGTTTGGTATTATCTTTTCTAAACTAAATGCTGATCGTAATAGATGTTTTTCTATTCTAGAACTATCAGTACGTTTAAGATTTGGTGGAATAGCTAAATAGTGTGCTAAAAAGTCTTTATCTAAGAATGGTACACGTAACTCTAAACCTGCTCCGGATATAGTTTTATCAGCCCGTAAGACATCAAAGTAAGATAAATCCTTCATTAATCGTATTATTTCTTCTTGTCGTTTATAATCATCCGGAGCATTACGAAAGTATAGATAACTTCCAGATGCTTCATCTGCACCCTCTCCACTAAACAGAACTGTAATATCGGTTTCCTTTTTAATACGTCTAGCCATTAAATACATTGGTACACTGGCTCTGACTGTCGTTGTATCATAACTTTCTATTAAAATGATTACATTAGCAATAGCGTCCAACATTTCCTCTTCACTAACAACATATTCATGATGTATTGTGTTTAAATGATCTGCTACTATCTTAGCATATTTTAAGTCTTCAGAACCGGCTAACCCAATGGAAAACGTATGTAATTCATAGGGTTTGTAATACTTAGATAGCAACCCCGCTATTAAACTAGAATCGAATCCACCAGACAACAAGCATCCAATTGGTCTATCGGACATCAGTCGCTTCTCCACAGCAGTTGTCAGTAAGTTACGTATAAGGGGGTAGTAATCCGTTTCAAACTTTATAGGATATTCATAATTATAATATGTAGTTTCTAACATTTCATTAAGCGGTATAGAAAAATTAATAGTAGTAAACGTACCTGGGTCGATCTGTTTTATATCAATAAACATCTCACTCAAGGACTTAACTTCACTAGCTATACCGATGTTATTATTGGACATACCTATATATACTGGTCTAACTCCAATAGGATCACGTCCGACATAAACAACACTTTCTGTCCTATCAATAAGAATAAAAGCAAAGTCGCCATCAAGAGATGAGATTGTCTTTTTCATACCAAATAGTTTGTATAAGTGTAGGATGATCTCACAATCACTATCTGATTGAGTCTTAATATCATAGTGTTTTTTTAACTCATGAGAGTTAAAAATCTCACCGTTACATAGTAAAATTATGTCTCGATCGTTAGGATGAGTCATCGGCTGATCACCAGACGTACTAGTATCATTGATGATAAGTCTATGAAAGACCAGATAGATTTTATCTATAAGCATTTCATGTGTATTATCTGGTCCACGATGCTTACATTTCATCGCAGATTTATATAGTTGCTTCTTCAGGTTAGTTGAAATACTACGGTTATTAATAAATGCAAATATACCACACATTTTATATAAAAAAATAATAATAGATAACTAACAACAGTTATGTTCATATAGCATCTTATTTAAATTTGCTCATGTATGCGTTGGTACATCTTAATACATTCACGTATCGTTGACAATACCATATTCTTTGAATCAGGTCCGTAAACAACAAATGTCATCAGCATTGTATGATAACAGATATTTGCACTAACATATTCTATTTTTGGGTATAATATATAACAAGCTCTCTCTAGTAACATCCCAATACTATTTGTCTCAATCAAAGCTAACTGAGAATGATCTTTGTATTCCTCAAAGTATAAGGAACTATCTTCACTATTAATAATGTCTAATAATAATGTTAGGCGTTGTATCAGATTTTGACAACCAGTACGCAATAGCTTCTTACCAGACTCTTGTTCATCGACCAATACAGTATTGATATTGAATGATATACGATGTTTCATTGGAGTAAAGTTAGTAGTCTTAGCGTCTACTGGTCTGTCCAATGGCCACGTGCTACCATTGGACGCGCACATATACTTAGCATGATCCTCCATAGTACCCTTTGAGATAGTAATGTTCTCTATAACCAGATGACACTCTGGTCTTAAGTAGATCAACTCAATAGTTGGATGAAATAGAGGTTTGGTCAGGTTATGACCTTTAACTTTTAAGTCGCCAGCAAGCACTGGTTTGATATGATTACCTTCATTTCTAATATCTAATGAAAATTCTAAGTTAAAGAACTCTATTTCACTAATACCGTACCGTAGAGGTATAAATGTGATATTATCCAATAGTTCGGTTTTATTTATATCTTTGTCTGTTGTCTGTATATTCTCATATTTGACTTCAAGGCTATATGAAAACTGCTCAGAGGTTGTAGCTCTTTGAAGGGCATTCGCAAACTCAGGAGGAGCATTCTCTATAATAGCTTCAACTCTGACCTTTTTGAGATCAGATATAGGCAATACCCTCTTGGTCACATCTTTGATATATGACCCAACTGAGTTATCACCCTTTTTATGCCTTATATACTCCTTAAATTCATCCTCTGTGAATATCTCCTTAGCCAGAGCATTAATATCAATAGTATGGATCTTCTCTTGGATGCTGGATATTTGTGCTTTATTCATTTAACTATATATATATATATTTTAAAATTCAATTATGTTGCCTGTAGATAACCTGTATGTATTGGACGTTCCTGGTAATGAACACACATTAAAGATATTATCATACTTTAATGATAATATACAAAAATATAACGGTCTAGCTAAACGTAAGATTAGGGTATATAGGCTAACTAAGCCTATGATCAAAAAAGATGATATAATGAAGAAGTTTGAGGATAAAGGTATCACTATTTTACCTAGTCTTGAGATTTTTCAACCAAGACCTGTAATATTTAGTAATGCAGAAGAAATAATAGCTTTCTGCGATACCCTATTTAAAGACTTATTAATGCGTATACAAAAAAGACAAAAAACTAAGCAGAGAGAACAGACAGCTGGTCCTATGATGTTAAATGGTGGTGATAATCCCTATGCTGATTTTATGAAAACTGAAGCATTATCAAAGGATAATGAAGAGAATGTGAATGCTGATATGTCGACTCATATGAATGATAGATACAGAAATGCGTTACAGAGAAGAGCACCTGCTGGTATGAAGAAGGGTGCTGATGATGAAGAAATGGATGAAATGGATGATCCTGGTTTTGGTGGTGGTGGTGATCCAGAAGAACCACCACCAACACGACAAGATCCGGATGTTGAGGCTGAAGACAATGTAATGTCGAGTGTGAATAAGATATGCGGTAAAGACCCTGATGGTGAAATTGAAAGAGCTTTCTATGAGAATCTACAAGTAACTGATATATGATCATATTTGTAATTTCTCGGCAAATATAGAAAACACTAAGAGATCATTTACTTGAGATAATTGAGAAGTTAAGATAGCTCTATTATTTGGTAAACATTTAATACTTACTTTATTATTGATAACTGATACAGAGATACATTTCAACAACATTGTATGAAGAATACATAAAAAGGAGTCATTCTCATCTAAGTTACAATCTAAATCTATCTTCTCACTATCGGTGTATTCTTCTGTACACAAGTTAGTATGTGCTTTAGAAAAGGTTAGACATAAGGGTGAGTTACCATGCTTCTCGATTCTAATCTTATCACCATAACTAGTTGCATCTGCGATTGTTTCCTTAAAGTCTCGAGTTGTTAGACTAAAAGATAAAACACTTTCAGTCTCTCTAATCTCAGTCTCAATATTAAGTAGGGCCTCATCGGCTCTCTTATCACTAACGATTACCTCTCTAATTTTTGTCTTTGATAAGATATTATCATTTAATCTGATCTTTAACATATCAGATCCTGACTCAAAGGTGATAAGAATCTTATTGATAGACTTATTCAGATTCAAAAACACAGCTTGAATAGTATCTCTATTAATAGATAAGTATAAGTTATCTTGTCCACAATAATAATGAAGAGCTTTCTCACATCTTATCTTGATTATTATTCTATTTTTTGTATGGTCTCTAGTAAGAATGGTAAAGTAATTCTTATTAAAAACAAAGTAAATATCCCTAACCTTAAGATTCTTTAAAAGTGTGAATAGATGTTTAAATATCATTGGATCAAAATAAGAAAATTCAATTAAGTTATCTTCCTCATCAGGTTCGTCTACTACACCTCTAATGGGTGAGGATGGGGTTATGATACGGCGTGGGCGACCAGGTCCTCTCCTCTCATCTACTTCAACCATTTAAATTAAATATATATATTTAATTTAAATTAATTTAAATTAATTTAAACCCGAAAGATACCTTTTTTGTAGTAACTCATATATATATATTAATGATTTCTATAATTTCTTTAATCATAATTATTTTGCTCATATGCTTAATGGTTTATATATCAATATCTTCCTTTATTAAATATAGTCTTATATCAGCGGTTGCTGTATTTGACAATAGTGCCTCTCCCGGATTAGGTGGTGTTGTACATTTAGTTGAAATTTCTAATAAATTGACAAAAATATATGGTTATATTTCAGGACTTTCGCCTGGGAAGCATGGTTTTCATATCCATAAAAATGGTGATCTGAGTGAGGGTTGTAAAACTATGTGTGAACATTATAACCCATTTAATTTAAATCATGGGGGTCCAAATTCTACTATTAGGCATGTAGGTGATCTTGGTAATGTAGTAGCTGATGCGAATGGAATAGCCAGATTTGTAATATTAGATAAAAGTATTAAATTACGACAACCCCATAGTGTAATTGGTAGGTCATTTGTTATACATAAAGACAAAGATGATTTAGGCCTAGGAACTGGTAATTCGTTAATAACCGGTAACTCTGGTTCTAGATTAGGATGTGCTATTATTGGCATTGCATCAGAATAAGCATTTGACGAGAAGTTGTTCTACAGGGATTCGCCAATCAGCAACATTTTTTCTACGGATCAATTTTTTAATCTCAACTAATAGTTTGTTTGCAATCACAATGTTATAAAGATATTTTTCTTTAGAGGTACCTTTTTCTATACCCATAGCTTTAAGTACATCATTTATAGTCCTAAGATTTTTAAACTTAGATATATCAATATATTCTACTGTAACTTCAGGAATTTTATGAAGAAGGACCTCTTTCTTATTACTCAATATCTCAGAGGATACCTTATTATATAAATAAACCCTAGGCTTGGGTCCGATATTAATATTTGTAGCTATATTACGTGGTAGCATCGGTTCCATCTTCCTATATCTAACACCATCTAAAGATTCATAAATAGTTATTTTATCACTTTTGTCTATATTTATTTGTTTAATACCAGTATTTTCCCCAATACTGACAGGTTCCATAATAATACTACGAGATGCTTCTATTGTATTATTATTAATGCTATAATTCCTAAAAATCTCACTATAGTCACCATAGAGTAATTTTCTTAAATTATATATAACAATATTAGTTGCTAGCTTCAAACTATTGTCTATCATAATTAACCCACTATCAGTCATATTTGTTAGGACACTCTTATCTACAAAGGTGTTAGGTTGCTGAGAACTTAAGTTAAAGGTCACCCCCATTAATAGTAATGGATGAGAGCAATAGGGAAGCTTACTGAATTTTTCATCATTATATCCTAGTGCTACATCTTTAATATTTTCTACAACATCTTTAATATCAACACCGTGTGACTTATAAATTTGTAATAACTTTAAGAATATTTTTGTAGTGTTATCAGTTATACTCTTGACATATATCTTAAACACTTCCTCAAATTTACAACCCTTAATATCTGTTGAAGTAATACCCTCGCAGATAGTATCAATATACTTGCTTATATTATCCATTAACTTGTCAACTTCTTTGAGAAGGGACTTATTTTTTGATAGAATATTATTAAAGTAGGTATCACTCATGCTACGTTGAATTGTCTTAATATATTGATGATTTGTAATTAAATTTACTATTTCTTTGAGTTTAATAGTAACTTCATCTAGATCGTACAAACTTTTAAACAAAGAACTAATAGAGTCTCGATCTATCTTTTTATCTTTCTTATTAGTAATAAACTTCTCTACAGCTTTATTATTTTTATCTATAATTTCTTTAACTTCTAAGTCTGAATATAATTCTTCTTCAATGATTTCAGAGTAAGAAGTGGTACTATTATATATCTTTTTTATCATATTAATCCATGACAATACATCAAAGTTAGACATTTGTCTATATATATGTTTATACAATATTAATTAGGTAACAATGACTACTGATTACATACCACAAGATTTTTTTGGAGAAGATACTACGGCTCATGTAGACTCTACATCTACACCTTCACCACCCGCTAGCCCTACTAATAAAATGCGTAAAATTTCTATAACAAAAATTATAATGATAAGCATGCTAGTCACTGTAATTATTGTAGTTATTTATATGTTTATCAAGAGAGCTAAGGGTGGTGTATTAGAATCACCTACTGAAGTTGGACCTGAGTTGCCTTTGTCTACAGAACATGATAATATTGTAGCTAATACATCAAAAGCAGAACTGTCTGCATTATTAAATAATGACTTTAAGCAAGCGGATACTCGACCCCCAGAACCACCCTCTGTAAAAAACTCCTTAAGAGACAAGTATCTGTCTCAGTTTGCGACATTAGAGAGAATAACTATGGCTTTTATTGGTACCTTACCACCGCATCTTGCTAATAGTATTATCGCTGCTAAGAAGACATTTGAGAATATTAAGTTAGATGAAGCATCTACTCCAACAGAAACAGATTCCTTCATGACGTACTATGGACTAGACATAGCAAACAAAGTTATAGAAAAGAAGCAACCTAAGGAAGAAGTCGCACCGGAGGTACCACTTGTACCCATTATCAAGAAAGAAACAGTAGTCGAGGATAACGTTAAACAGAATATAGTTTCGTTTATAGAAGAGATATCAAGTAATGGTAGTCTACCAGATACTAAAAAATTAGCTACTCAATTAGATAACGAGAGTGACGATGAGGATGATGCATGAAGTTCATTTAAACATATATCAATATAAGGTATATATACAATGCCGAAGACCATACAGCAAAAAGTTGAGAAGACTACTCCTAAAATTAAGAAGGTTGAGAAGATTAGTCCTAAGGCTATTAATTCTCAAAAAATAAAGAAACCCATTAATGTTCCAGTCATGCGATGTGTTGGGCAACTCAAGTCTCATCTCAATGATGAGACTAAAAATAAGATTACTGATATTTTAGAGAATAACAAAGCTTACGAAACACGTATTACAGAATTCAACACTCAAATTAAGGATGCTAAAGTCTTCTCTGATAAGGAGAAGACTTTAGCTGATGCTGAAGGAACAGCAGAAGCTAAGAATGTACTCCGTAAGCAACTAGTTGACTTTAAGGAGAAGAACAAGGATGTAACGGACTCCATCACCAAGCTTAATAAGAGCATCTATCGTATTAGCGGACCAGCTTCAAAGTACCTATCATCTATTCTACACACCATCATCTATAACATATTAGATCATAGTGTTGACAGTACATTAAAGAAGTCACTTCCGGCACAAAAGCAACCCAAGGTAGACAGGCTCTCATTTGGAGACATCTCTCGTGAGAACTTTGACTTCTATCCTATCATCACAGACTTACCAACTTTCGTTGAGGTTCAAACTCTCTTCAGAAAGCGCGAGTTTGAGGAGAAAGAGGAGAAGGAAAAGAAGGAAAAGAAGGAAAAGAAACCTCGCAAGAAGACTTCTGAGGTTCCGGAACCAACTCTAGATGAAGATGAAGCAGAAGAGGATGAGAAGCCTGAGCCTGATACCACTAATGATTCAGATGACGAAAAAAAGCCAACCACTTACAAGATGGTTATTTACAATATCTTCAGAATGATCGTTAAGAATCGTGATCTAGAGGAAGGTAAAAAGTTATGCTGTGCAGTTCCCACAAGGGAGGTTATCTCTAACATTCTACTTGAGTACGTAGAACGTCTTTCCAACTTCCTTGAGATCCTAGTAGGTGCGACAGCTAATGCTAATACCATCAATGAGGATCATATCATGAACGCCAACAAGTTGATGTTCACAATGTTTAACTCTACCGACAAGTACGGTAAGTTTGAGGATCAAGTTAAGCAAACTTATAAGGTTATCGAGGAAGTACGCTGTGATACACAGAAGGAAACTACAACTATGTAGACTGCTTGAAACATTTCTTATCTACAATAATATTATATAATTCAGTCATAAAAGTATCAATATTATTTTTTGTGGTATAGTCACCTAGACTAATGCGTATAACTCCTGGTATTAACGACTTGGGTACACCTAGAGCATCTAATACATGTGATGACTTCATATCGTTAGTCTTACAGGCACTTCCCACGCTAATGAACACACACTTATCGGCTAGACTTTGCCTAACTAATGAGTTACAAATATCTTTAAAATATAAAGAAATAAATACAGTATTGGGTAAAACATTTTGATCACCATCTTTTGGTGTAATATGAACTATAGCAGGGGGTGATGGTTTCTGTGCTATAAAATCTTCCAAGTAATAGATATCACATAACCTAGCTAATGATCGCATAAGATATATTTTAAGATCTGCAACCTCTTCCATTTTAGATCTTCTGTTTTCAAAGGTAATCTTATAAGCCTCTCTAGCGGCTGCAATATTATGAATACATTCAGTACCGCCGCGTAGTTCGCTGTTTTGATGACCAGGGATTAGTGCCTTTAGTTGGTAACCTTTGATAAATGATTTCTTAACAATAGCTACACCTGTACCTGTAGGTCCATGAAGCTTATGAAATGATCCAGAGAAAGCCGTAATGTTATTATCATCAGGTCTAATAGGCTCTTTACCAAACACTTGTACGGCATCTGTAAAAAATGGTATCTTTTTGTTCTTGGCAACATAACCTATAGCTTTAATATCATTGCGTATACCCGTTTCATTATTGGCTGCCATTATAGTAATTATACAAGTATTGGGTCTGATAGCTTTGAATACATCCTCTGGATCTACTGACCCTAGACCTGGTCCTGATTTCTGAACTGGTACATAAGTTACATCCACATCTTCAGCTTCTAAATTCTTCATCATCATCATAATATTATCATGTTCGACATTACTTGTTATAACATGTGGGCGTTTATTAGTAAGTCTCATATATGATCTAACTGCTGATGTAATTATCCAAGTATTAGATTCCGAGCCACCTGAAGTAAATATAATATCATAACCATCATCACCATCTAATTTTAATCCAGTTATTTCTCCTATCTCTTTTTTAAAGCATTCCATCATTTTCTTGGCAGCTTTCGCACTGGGGTAGATACTACTAGCATTTCCTCTAGTTGCCCATTTCAATAAAACCTGAATCACTCGATCAGGCATAATAGTGGTAGCATTATAATCTAAGTAGCAAGTCATATTATATATTACTATAAAAAATAATCACTATTCATATTTACCGAATGTAGATTAATACTTAAGTTAAGACTGTAAATCATTCTATAGGCATCACTACTTGATCAAGTACACCAAGACAGTTAGGTGAGTAATTAGAGATATCAATATTTCTTGGTACGATAGAACCACCTGTTAAAGTAGGATCCGCTATTCCATATGTCCCAAGGGTACAATCAGTTGGCATAAATGGACTACTATTACCAGAGTCACTGAGGCGAGTACCGGTGTTTACTAATGGATGAGCAAATGCTGGTACCTCCCATTGATTTAATGGAACACGCCCATTATCACCTTGGTGTCTATGAATTATATTATTGTTACCAGTAGTGTATCTTTCATTCAATGAACCAATAATCGTAGGAATTGCTGCATTAGTTTGGATATTTATTGGGGCGGTTCCATGAACAACACCCGAATCTACAATAGTTGATGCCGGAGAAGTCTGAGTAGGACCTTGCCAGTTATGTAAACCGTGGTAAGCCCTGGTATTATAACCATAATTGGTACCCGTTCCAGTCTCTGTTGTCATTGGTATTTGCGCTAAAATACGAGCAGGACCACTAACTGCAGCAAAGTTAGATGAATTACGACATAAGAGGAAAAGAAGGAATATAACTAATACAAGAAAACCGATATTGGTGCATGGATTCATATTAAATATATATATATATGTATCATAGAAAAACTTTACGAAATATATAAGATGGATATTAAAAATACATACGAATATAGTGATATATCAGCTACTGAAAGTTTTTATTATAAAATAGCTAAAGAAGATAATTACCGTATTATGAAGAATTATGAATTCTTATTAAAGATTATTGATACAAAGACGCCTATTGTTAACATCCTTCAAAAGATAGTATCTGGACAAGATATTGATAAAGAACTAACTATTAAGTCATATAGAGATAGTAGAAACTATGAAATATTGAGAGTACGTAATGCTCGTGTTATATATAAAGGTTGCCCTTGGTTCTATCCCTCATCATTTAAACACATGGAGGTACCTGATAATGAAGTCTATCCTCATTTATATACCACAATTAATCAAGCCACATCTACAGCATTAGCACAGGGTGGTGGTGTGAATGCTTATACTATTACCAAAGATCTTAGATTACTGGTCTTGAATAAATACAATATTAATAAATTGATAAAAGAATACCTAAAATCATTAGTAAAAGGGCCTAGTAACCAAGAATACTTCACTAAATTAAAAACTTTACTAGTTAATAAGTATGTAGGTACAGTAGATATATCAATCAGAGAAAATTTAGAAATATCGAAATTAATAGCGTATCTGACCAATGCGTTAGGTTATGATGGTAGCTTTGCTGAGGATAATACATTTTTATATAAGAAGAATGAATATATGATCAATACTAGTGTATTGGTACAGAGACAATCAACTGATAAATATGATTGGGAACAATGGAATGTTCATAGTGATTTTTTATTATCAATAGACATATTTAATCTAAATATCAAGTATTATCTACAACAAAATATTGGATTTATTATCTATAATTTTTATA
>TARA_B110000908_G_scaffold158862_1_pt1 | contig 11838 bp, 11 predicted proteins | sample TARA_B110000908 | Tara Oceans TARA_B110000908 (sample SAMEA4398067) | marine metagenome | biome: Polar Biome; feature: [DCM] deep chlorophyll maximum layer (ENVO:01000326); material: water (ENVO:00002006), including particulate matter (ENVO:01000060) such as... | depth 36 m
CCGTTTCTGTGATCCAGCGTATGACGCTATGATCGACGAGCTTGCCACAACTGGTGATCTGGAACGTCGTGGTGAATTGGGCAAAGCAATGAACGATATGCTGACAAAAGACAGCTTCACTATCGTTCCTCTTGTTGACCGTGGCCGTGTATCCGCGCACGCAACTACATTGGGCGGTGTTAAGCTCAACGTGTTTGACAGTGAAATGTGGAACATCGCTGATTGGTACCGTATCGGTAACTAAGTCACTCTAGAAAAACGGTAAGGTGCGCATCCGTGCGCACCTTACCCCCCAATTAATAAGACTGACGCACAAAGGCGCCGCATATGTTGACCTTCACAATCCGTCGCCTGATCACTTCGATCCCGACGCTTTTGTTCATCAGTATCGTTATCTTCGGACTGCTCCAACTTGCCCCCGGCGATCCAATGGCCCAAGTGCCATTGACCGTTCCGCCAGAGGTGAAGCAGAAAATGCGCGAAGCCCTTGGCCTTGGCGCACCCGTTCACATCCAATACCTCAAATGGCTCAACCAGTTCTTTATCGTGGAACCACAGTTCCTGATCGACTGGATGACCCGCGACAGCTTCCTATTTGGCTGGTTGCCCGACACCCAACTCGGCATGGTTTACGACGTTGAGCTGGAGAAACTGGTCCCACAACAGCGCAACATCAGCTGGCAGACCCGTTCACCAATCATGGACATCGTGATCCAGCGCATCCCGCAAACACTGTGGGTCGTAGGCCTTGCCTACGTGGTTGGCATCCTGATCGCCCTGCCCATCGGTATCTATTCAGCCTACAGACATTACTCAGTATTCGACCAAGCCGGCACTTTCATCACGATGGTCGGTTTCTCGATCCCACCGTTCTTCACAGGTCCTTTGCTAATCGTGATCTTCTCGGTCTCATTAGGCTGGCTCCCCTCAATCTATGACACCACCCACGTGGTCGAGGACTGGGCCAGCTTCAAATATCAACTGTCACAAATGGTCCTGCCCGTCATGGTTCTGGCCCTACAAACCACAGCGCAAATCAGCCGCTACATGCGGGCCTCCATGCTCGACAACCTAAACCAAGACTACGTGCGCACCGCCCGCGCCAAAGGCCTTAAAGAGGGCACCGTCGTCATGGTACACGTTTTGCGCAACTCAATGATCCCCGTGATCACGGTCATCGCATTGGGTGTCCCGTCGATCTTTGGCGGCGCTATCATCACCGAGAACGTGTTTGGCGTGAACGGCATTGGGCAATTGTTGATTACCGCATTGTTCGCCAATGACATCCCAATGGTCATGACCATCACCTTTATTTTCGCCATTATGATTGTGGCGTTTAACCTGATTGCCGACGTGCTCTACGGCGTGCTCGACCCAAGGATCCGCTATGACTGATACACCTACAAACACTGGCGAGATCGACCCATACGCGGCCCTACAAGACAAAGAACCCGCCAAGCCACCGCGCAATCAGTGGCTGGACGTCTGGGACCAGTTCAAGAAACACAAAGGCGCAGTCTTTGGCGGCGGCTTTCTGGTGTTCATCACCCTTGCCGTTCTGCTTGGCCCCTACATTTGGAACGTGGACCCGCAAAAGCTGGACATCCGCAACAAAGATGCACGCCCTCTCTGGACCGCACTTTGGAACAGCGACGCCAAGATACTTTGGCACCGCCCGTTTGGCACCGATAACCTTGGCCGTGATTTGCTTGCGCAGATGATCGCAGGGGGCCGTGCCTCAATGGCTGTGGGTTGGACCGCGATGTTGCTGTCGCTCAGCATTGGCACCGCAGTTGGCGTGGCCGCTGGTTATTTCAAGCGGCTCGATGGCTTGCTGATGCGCATGACCGACTTGTTTCTGTCCCTGCCAATCCTACCCCTGTTGCTAGTGGCCGTGACCCTATTCCGCCAACCGCTACGGGCCAATTTTGGACCCGAGGGCGGCATGTTCATCCTGATCGTTGTGGTTGTGGGCCTGACAAGCTGGATGCAAACCGCACGGATTGTACGCGGCGAAGTTCTTGCACTGAAAGAGCGTGAATTCATCCTTGCCGCCCGTTCTATTGGCACTTCGTCACGCGCAATCATTATGCGCCACCTGCTGCCAAACGTGGTGTCCCCTATCATGGTATCCGCGACCCTAGGGCTTGCCGTGGCGATCATCACCGAAAGTGCATTGTCCTTCTTAGGCGTGGGTTTCCCATCAGATTTCCCGACATGGGGTAAAATGCTGGCAGACGCAGTACCACGGATGGAGCAATTCCCAGAACGCGTCATGCTACCCGGCATCGCAATCTCGCTCACCGTGCTTGGGGTGAATTACCTCGGCGACGGCCTGCGCGACGCACTAGATCCACGTATTCGCGGACGATAAACGTTGGGCGGGGTTCACCCCGCCACACGCCGCCCCCGCCACATGATAAACAACCCCGTGGCCACAATCAGCGCACAACCAACAATCGTTGCGCTGTCCAGCTTTTCCCCAAACACCACAACACCCAGACCCACGCCAAACACCAATCGCGTGTAGCGAAACGGGGTCACAACAGACACCTCGCCCGTGCGCATCGCTTTCATCAAAGCGGTATAGGCGAACACACCGATGCACACCGCCCCCAGTACAAACCCAGCGGCCTGTGGGTCAGGCCAGACAAACGCACGGCCCTGCCACAGGGCAAAGACTGCGCCCGCAACAATCACTGTCAAAAACCCATACAAGCCCAGCAACACCGTGCTTAGCGACTTGGGGGCTGCACGGCTTGCCAGATCACGCCCAGCCAAGCCTAGCATCCCAATCACCGCTAATATCGACAGCGGCGAAAACGCATCTGATCCGGGGCGCAAAACGATCAGCACACCGACCAACCCAACAGCAATCGCAGCCCATCGCATCCAGCCCACACGTTCGCCAAAGAACAGTGCTGCGCCAGCAACCACCACAATCGGGGTGGCCTGTAAAATGGCGGTGGCCGAAGACAATGGCGTCAGTGCCACGGCCAACACATAGAACAGCCGCCCCGTCAGCTCAAAACACATGCGCACGCGCATAGGGCTTGATAATACCGCCGCGTGATAAAGGGGTTCGCCATTGAAACGGGCCAGACAGGCAAAGATGATCGCACCACCCAACCCAAACATCATCAACATTTGACCCACAGGCACCGTCGCAGCGGCGGCTTTGAAAAAGCTGTCCTCCACCGCAAAGGCCGCCATCGCCGCAACCATCCAAAGGCTGCCAATCACATTGGCCTGCCCAGCGTTTTCAACATCTGATGTCATTTTATGCGCCGCCATTTTTGGGATACCCAATTGCATCCGCTATGTCGCAAATCAAGTTAAGGGGCAATCTAGCCTAAAACCCTAACCAAAAGTTGACGGCGGGTTTGAAACGTTAACAACAGGCGGATGTGAACAAAGGGTAAATGGGGACGAAGAGGGCAATTTGTACATCCAAGCAGCCCAATTGTACAAACTGCGTTCAGATTGACCGATGATGCCAAAACTCATTATGGAAATTGTACAAACAGCCCCCTGAATCTGTACAATAAGACCTGCAAAGGTCAACGTACGCTGCGTTAACCCCACCGTGCGTCGGCACCCTTGCCTAGTTTTTTTGCCGTTGTACCCGTCGCAAAATCACCCAAACCAAGGCCACCACAGGCAAGGTGATCAGCGCCGTCATCATCCCCTTGCTTAGCCCTGTCATGTCGCCCAAAGGATAGATCAAATACCCCACTAGCGAGACCGCGTAATAGCTGATCGCGACCACCGAAAGCCCTTCAACCGTACGCTGCAAATGCAACTGCTGGTCGGCGCGCCGGTCCATGCTGGTCAACAACGCTTGATTCTGGGCAGAGCGTTCCACATCTACTCGTGTTCTCAACAGGTTACCGGCGCGAATGGACCGACTGCTCATCGCTTCAAGGCGTAGTTCAGCGGACTTAACCGTCCGCATTGCTGGCTCGTAACGGCGCATCATAAACTCGGCAAAGCTTTGACGCCCCTCGAACCGTTCCTCGCGCAGCGCCTCGATCCGTTGGTTCACAATTGCAGCATATGCGCCTGTTGCCCCAAACCGGAACGATCCCCGTGCAGATAGGGTTTCCAGCTCGGATGCGATGGTCAAAAGGTCATGTAATGTTGCCTCTGCCCCCGCCTCGTTCGAACTCATATTTCCCATTAATTCAGTAAGTTGACTATCAAGCGTGTTCAACTGCCCACCCATTTCGCGGGCATGTGCAAAGCCCAACATCGACATCGCTTTGTAGGTTTCGATCTCGCACAAACGCTGCGCAATTCGGCCCACCCGACGGCCCCCTGTTTTGGACTGTGCAAAGACCGCAAAGCGCTGATGCCCCGCTGAATCAATCCTGAAATCACCTGCCACCACAGCCGCATCATCCAGCACCGAACTGACCGCCAAACTTTCAGGTACGAACCATTTCTTAAGCCGCGCTGCGACGTGGTCACGATCATCCGTTTTCTCGATCCTCAGCAACACAGAAGTGATCCGTTGCCCGGGTGCATCTGCCAGCCAATCGCTTGGAAACGCTGCGAAACTTGCTGCATCAAATGGGCGCTCATCCAGCCCTTCACTGAAAACAGTGTAGGTCACAAACTCTGTATGTTGTTCCCATTTCAACCAGCTTTTGCCAATTTGACCGTAGTAATGCGTGGCTTCGGGTTGTGGGTGTGGCGCGCCGTGACGGTCCAACAAATCAACCAGATGCGCCAAATCTTTAGCGCGATCACGCACCGCAGCGCGCCCAGCTTGCTTGATCGCAATAAATGCAGCGGTACAAGGGGCAGCCATCGCTGGAAACGGACGCGCGTGAAGTTCGTTGGCCAACTTGTACCGTAAGGGGTGATCTTCGATTTGCGACATGGGTCATCTCCAGTGTTGCCCCAGACATATCGCCCAATGCTGAATTGTCAAATTTTAATTGTTTCAATTCAATGCCTTGACGGGATACCATTGTATACCATCAATCTGATCCGCAGATAAATGCAAAAGGCAGACCCAATTAGGATCCGCCTTTCACTCAATTATATCAAAAGCCAGTTAGTCGATCAGTGGCAGTAATTTGTCCAACGACGCCTTGGCATCGCCATAAAACATGCGCGTGTTTTCCTTAAAGAACAGCGGGTTCTCGATACCGGAATACCCAGTGCCCTGCCCGCGCTTGGACACAAACACTTGCTTAGCTTTCCAGCATTCCAGAACCGGCATACCCGCAATCGGACTGTTCGGATCGTCCTGTGCCGCAGGGTTCACGATGTCATTGGACCCAATCACAATAGCCACGTCGGTCTCAGGGAAATCATCGTTGATTTCATCCATCTCCATCACGATGTCATAAGGCACCTTAGCCTCAGCCAGCAGCACATTCATGTGACCCGGCAAACGCCCCGCAACGGGGTGAATGGCGAAACGCACGTTCTTGCCTTGGGCACGTAACTTGCGCACCAGATCAGCGACACCAGACTGGGCTTGTGCCACAGCCATACCATAACCAGGGATGATGACCACGCTATCAGCTTCATTCAAAGCCGCAGCAACGCCTTCCGCCTCGATTGCGATCTGTTCGCCCTCAACCGCCATCTGTTCGCCCACAGGACCGCCAAAGCCACCCAGGATCACAGACACGAATGACCGATTCATTGCCTTACACATGATGTAGGACAGGATCGCACCGGATGAACCAACCAGCGCACCCACAACAATCATCAGATCATTCCCAAGGGAGAAACCAATCGCAGCCGCAGCCCAGCCAGAATAGCTGTTCAGCATGGATACAACGACAGGCATGTCAGCGCCGCCAATCCCCATGATCAAATGGTAGCCAATAAACAAAGCTGCCAAAGTCATTAGGAACAATGGAAAAAAGCCACCAGTGTTAAAGTACCAGATCAACGTGATCACGGACAAAGCAGCCGCGCCAGCATTCAACATATGGCCACCCGGAAGTTTTGTCGCAACACTGTCTACACGGCCCGCCAGCTTGCCATAGGCAATGACTGAACCGGTAAACGTGATCGCACCGATGAAGATACCAAGGAATAGCTCAACCCGTAAAATGGCGATCTCGACACCCGTCTTATGCGCCAAAAGGCCTGCAAAGCCATCCAATGCTTGCCTAACAGTATCATCCATCGCCATGACACGGCCCATTTCGATATGCGCAATATAGCCCACAAAGACCGCAGCCAAACCAACGAGTGAGTGCATCGCAGCCACCAGTTCTGGCATTTGCGTCATTTGAACCTTAGTCGCCAGTTGGTAGCCGATGTAACCGCCACCCGCGATCAAGATCAGCGACCAGAACCAAAGTCCTGAACCTGGCCCAACAAGTGTGGCAAATACAGCCAAACCCATACCGACAATGCCGTACCATACCGCGCGCTTAGCGCTTTCCTGTCCAGACAAACCGCCTAGGCTTAAAATGAAAAGAACTGCAGAGACTACGTAAGCTGCTGTTGTAAAACCGTATTCCATGAATTCGCTCCCTTACGATTTCTGGAACATGGCGAGCATACGCCGTGTCACAAGAAAGCCGCCGAAAATATTAATGCCCGTCATAAACACCGCAAGTGACGCCAATAGGATCACAAGGTAGGAACCCGATCCGATTTGCATCAACGCTCCCAAAATGATGATTGACGAGATTGCGTTCGTTACTGCCATAAGTGGTGTGTGCAAGCTGTGCGCCACGCCCCAGATGACTTGGAAGCCGATAAAGACCGCCAAAACAAACACGATAAAATGCTGCATAAAGCTGGCAGGTGCGACAAGACCAACAGCCAACAGCAATGCGCCGCCAACAGCCAACAAGGTCACTTGGTTTTTGGTTTCTTGCTTGAACGCAGCGTCTTCTACTGCACGTTTTTCTTCACGCGTCAGTTCAGGAACAACGTCCTTCTTAGGAGCCGCCGCAATCGCCGCAATTTTGGGCGGGGGTGGTGGGAACGTCACAGCTTTCGCATGTGTCACCGTGGCCCCACGGATCACATCATCTTCCATGTTATGATTGATCACACCGTCTTTTTCAGGGGTCAGATCAGCGATCATGTGACGGATGTTAGTGGAATAAAGTGTTGAGGCTTGTGCCGCCATACGGCTTGGGAAATCGGTATACCCAACAATCGTCACACCGTTGTCTGTCACGATTTTCTCATCCATGACGGTCAGCTTACAGTTACCACCCTTTTCAGCAGCCAAATCGATGATGACCGAACCCGGCTTCATCGCCGCAACCATATCGGCGGTCCACAACTCAGGTGCATCGCGGTTCGGGATCAATGCTGTGGTGATGACGATGTCAATTTCAGGTGCTAATTCGCGGAACTTGGCCAATTGGGCCTCGCGGAATTCTGGGCTTGAGACTGACGCATAACCGCCAGTTGACGCGCCATCTGCCTGTTCTTCCTCAAAATCGAGGAACACAAATTCTGCACCCATAGATTCAACTTGTTCTGCCGCTTCGGGACGCACATCAAAAGCATATGTAATCGCGCCAAGGCTGGTGGCTGTGCCAACAGCTGCCAAACCGGCAACCCCTGCCCCAACAATCAAAACTTTAGCTGGCGGAACCTTGCCCGCAGCAGTGATCTGACCGGTAAAGAAGCGGCCAAAGTTATTGCCTGCTTCAATAACCGCGCGGTAGCCCGCGATATTTGCCATCGATGACAGCGCATCCATTTTCTGGGCGCGACTGATGCGAGGAACCATGTCCATCGCCACAACTGTCGAGCCCTTTTTAGCCGCAGAAGCGAGTAATTCTTCATTTGCAGCTGGATTGATGAACGATATTACAGTTTGGCCATCACGCAGCCGTTTGACTTCTGCATCGTTTGGCGCACGCACCTTGGCGATGACATCTGCCGCCTTCCACAAAGCAGCAGCCGTCTTAACGATTTCAACGCCAGCGGCTGTATAGCTGGCATCTGAAAAGCCCGCCTCGGCACCAGCACCCGTCTCGACCACGCAATCGTGGCCTAGCTTTTGCAATTGTGCAGCGCTCTCAGGTGTCATTGCGACGCGGCGCTCGCCCTCAAATAATTCTTTTGGTGTCCCGATTTTCACTCGAAAACCCCCCATTCATCATGTTCCGTTTGCGTCATATTTCACACAAAACGCGGCAAAGCCAGTTTTTACATTAAAAAATCTACCGTGCCGCAACGCAGAATACAACCCAATCACGACACCCTTTGCGAAACTTTAATACAAACTCAGCTCCACCTACGCACCTTTCGTTCGTACGCGGCAAATTCGACCCCGAAAATACCGCGCATTTTTCGTTCCTCATCTGAGATAAATCTGTTTGTGATCAACCACATAAATGCTGGAATAAGAACGACGGACAATACAGCGTCTCAGCGCAAGATCAAACCAGCAAGGATGACGGTACCCGCCAAATAGATCGGATTTCGCGATCGCAAAAAAATCCCACTTTGAATTAGTGCGCTAGGATTCATATGCGGAACGATTGTTGTACGTTTACGATAAAACTCAAATGCCGCAAACCCGATCAGGATCAATCCAACCAACACAAAAGCTGTGCCCAATTGCCCCGAAAAATCAAAACCGAAACGAATATCAACGTCAAGGAATTGCGATTGCAGCCACGCCAAAGCGACAAATCCTGTCAGCCATACCGGTGGGATATCAAGGAATTTCATTGCTCTGCCTTTTAGGGTAATTATTTTTCGAACATCATACGGTTTTCAGATGTCGGGACATTAGAGTTAACATATCCGACATCCCGAGCGACGCACCGCTAAAAGGGTCACTTGTTTGGAAAGTTGCGTGACGGAACGGCACAGCTTGCCCTTCGCTGTTATCGCCGTAATCATGTGCCAACATGAGGGAGAAAACCATGACATCATCAAATCAACCGCTTTTGGGCAAACATGCATTGATCACTGGCGGAGGAACAGGAATCGGATTGGCTATGGCCCAAAGCCTTGTTGCTCAGGGTGCCCAAGTTACGATCACCGGACGGCGCCAAGAGGTGTTGGACAAGGTTGCCACGGAAGGCATGTTTGGCGTCGCGATGGATGTGCGGGAAGAAGAACAAGTTGTGGGTAGGATCGCAGAAGCGGTCGCCGCACGTGGCCCGATCCAAATCTGCATTGCCAATGCGGGTGTTGCGACGGGCAAAGCGGTTCACAAGACTGATATGGCGTTTTGGCGCGATATGATGGCCACCAATCTAGACGGTGCGTTTCTGACCATTCGCGAAAGCCTTGGGTCGATGCGTCAAACCGATTGGGGCCGTGTGATCGCAGTGTCCTCTATTGCAGGTATTCGCGGCGCGCCGGGGGCCGCGTGTTATTCAGCGTCCAAACACGGGATGATTGGCCTTATTCGTTCGCTAAGCGAAGATTATATGGGGCAATCTTTTACGTTCAATTCAATCTGTCCGGGGTATGTAGATACCGAAATTGTAAGCCGCAATACGGCCAGCATCGCGGGACGTGCAGGGATCAGCGAAGAAAAAGCGCTGGGGATTATGGTCAATACAAACCGCCATCGTCGCTTGATTGAATGTGACGAGGTCGCGGCCGCAATGAACTATCTGGTGGGACCGGGGTCGCAAAGTATCAATGGCCAGAATTTTGAAATCGCTGGCGGTCAAATGTAATTTATGGTGCGCAAGACGCGCACCTTACCCCGTTTTTAACAATGGATGGCATAGTGTCGGCGCATAAATCGTGCCCACCTTCTGTTTGGGATCAAACTGTCCCAAGCGGATCGCACGATGGATTGACGAGTGCGCCCACTGTTCGGGCCGCGCCACCAAACCAGCCTGCACTGGCGCGGTTAAAATCATATGGCGATGTGCTGCAAGGTCTTCATCATCACGCAAATGGTGTTCCCAAAAGCGGCGTTGCCATATCCCCTTTTCCCTGTGTTTGAGCGTCGGCCCACCCCAATCTTCTGGTGCGGGAAGGCCCCGTGAAAAATGCGATTTCAACATGCGCCAACGTTTGCTGAAATCGGTATCACCAGTTGGTAAGGTCCAGCTGGTGTGGATTACGGCGGGCAGCACAACGATCTCGTCAATTTCGAACGGCAAGGTTTGACGGGTTTGGCGGGTGGCTGCGCGCAGTCGCTCTACCTCGCGGACCAGCAGGTTTGAATTGCGATCCAACAACCTTACCATGAAGAACAGTTTGCTGTCAGGCTGATGGGGACGGTTGTAATTTGACATGCCGTCACACTGCTACAGCATAGTTAAACATCGCTTAACGCAATCACGCCACCTGTAAGATGTGCGTGTCGCGCAGCTAGCCTGCCAGTTTAAGGGAGGGCCGCAATTCACCTGCATCCCACGCATGAACCGCATCCCCAAACGCTGTGAACAACGCTGACGACACGGCGCTTTCAGCCGCTTTCCATTCAGGATGCCACTGCACCGACATCGTAAAACCGGGGGCACCGTCGACATAGATCGCTTCTGGCGTCCCATCAGGCGCAACACCGTCAACGACAATCCGTTCACCAGCGTCTTTAATCCCCTGTCCATGCAACGTATTTGTCATCACTTCGTGTGAACCAAGAACACGGTGGAATACACCACCCTCGGTGAATTTCACGGCATGGCGCAAAGCAAATTTTTCCTCAATGGTGCCATCAGGCGGCATCCTGTGATTTGTGCGTCCAGGTAGGTCGCGGATTTCGGGATAAAGCGACCCACCCATGGCGACATTCACCTCCTGAAAACCACGGCAAATGCCAAAGATCGGCAAGCCACGTTCCACACAGGCACGGATCAACGGCAATGCAATGCCGTCGCGGCCACGGTCAAAATCGCCGTAAGCAGGCGTGGCTTCCTCGCCGTATTCATCGGGGTGAACATTGGGCCGCGCACCGGTAAAAATAAAGCCTGCGCAGCGTTCAATCAAATCTTCGATTTGCACATGATCAGGCGTTGAGGGGATCAGCAGTGGCAGTGCATTACAGACGTCGCCAACCGCTTCGACATTTATCGCGCCACTACCGTACACTTCATATGTATAGTTGATCATATGACTGTTCGTCAGAATACCGATAATTGGACGCGCCATGTTTTTCCCCAGCCGTTATTTGTATTTCCTCATCGTATAATAAAAAGGGCGGGCCATGAAAAGCCCGCCCAATGCGCAGATGTCTGTGCGCAAATCCGCATATGTGATCGCTCAGATTTCGCCGATCAACCCAGCCGCTTCGATGCCCGCCATTGCGACAGCTGCGTCGCTGTCGGATGTGTCACCCGTCACGCCAACCGCGCCAATCACAACGCCCTTTTTATCACGCACCAAAACACCCCCTGGAACAGGGATCATTTGACCGCCCAGCGCACCACCTGCTGCCGCAATAAAATAGGCCTGTGCTTCGGCCCGCGCCATTTGCGCCGTACCCGCCATGCCCAACATGACAGATCCGTAGGCCTTGCCTTGTGCAATCGCAAATCGGCCTGGAGGGGCCAGATCTTCGCGTTCAAAAGCTTGAACGTGACCTCCAGCATCCACAACGATAACGGACATTGGCTTCAGGCCAAGCTCACGACTTTTTTCCAGAGTTTTGCGAACAATCGTACGTGCTTTTCTAAGAGAGATCATGCGATTTCCTTTGTCAAAAAAAGCCGGCAGACCTTAGCTGACCGACTTCTTAAATTCCAATCTACGGGCATGCAAAACAGGTTCTGTATATCCCGACGGCTGCGTACGTCCTTTCAGAACCAGATCGCAGGCAGCTTGAAACGCGATGCCATCAAATCCTGGGGACATGGGTATATAAGACGGATCACCAGCGTTCTGTCCATCCACAACTTCAGCCATCTTGCGCATTGCTGC
>TARA_B110000908_G_scaffold16020_1_pt1 | contig 11699 bp, 11 predicted proteins | sample TARA_B110000908 | Tara Oceans TARA_B110000908 (sample SAMEA4398067) | marine metagenome | biome: Polar Biome; feature: [DCM] deep chlorophyll maximum layer (ENVO:01000326); material: water (ENVO:00002006), including particulate matter (ENVO:01000060) such as... | depth 36 m
ATCGTATGAAATCATCGGCCTTTAGCAGTCGACCGTTTTCATTCCTCGACACAAAAGAACGGGATGCTTTTGCTTTGGTGATGGAGATTTTGCTTTTGGAAACGGGCAGCCGCAGAAGCTGCGAAACTTGGCAGGACAACCAACTCGCCGCACTATCGGGGCAGGCCCGTAAACGATCAAAATTTTGGGCCGACCGCATCACCAAAATTCCAAAAAACAAGAAAGACCTAAAAAACCTTCCAATCCTCACTCGCAAAGATCTCCAGCAACAGGTTGAAAGTGAAGGATCACTGATCAGACCGGCAGACAGAATTGGTGTGAAATCTGGGTCATCCTCTGGATCCAGCGGAACACCGGTGAATTTCTATGTGACTGCGGTGAATAGCAAATATTCAGGTGTGCGCGGTGTTGCCCAAGATATTCTAGAGGGCCGCGATTTTCGCAAAAACCGGGTGAAGGTAAGTTCAGCCACACCAAAGAAAACAGCTGGAAAAAAGACATTTTTTGAAAGTCACTTGCGCCAAAATTGGCTAGGCCCGCTTGGGAATGTTTTTGAACAGGGCCACAACAAAAAGATAGAATACCTTAATAGTCGCAGCAAACTCTTGCGCGAAATCAAGGTTTTTGCCCCCAAATTGCTAAACTGTTCACCAAGCAATCTGGATGTCATCATGGGCAGTGGTGGTGTTCAAACGCTTAAAGACTTAGGCATCGACAGATGGATCCAATTCGCTGGCCACCGCGCATCGGGCCTAAGCGAAAAATTTGCAGCCGCAGGGATAGAAATATCGGCCAATTATTCGGCTGAGGAAACAGGGCCAATGGCCTTCGAATGCACCCAGTGCCCGGATCATTTTCATGTGGCGACAAGCAATGTGATTATTGAGGTCGATGACAGCATCACGGTCTATTTCGATGGGCATACGCTGGGCCGCGTTTTGGTAACGCATCTTCATGGCTACGCCACCCCTTTTATTCGCTACGATATTGGTGATTTTGCTCAGTTGCACGACACCTGCCCCTGTGGCCACGATGGACCAGTGATGTCTAAGATATATGGCCGTGCGAAACAGTTTCTGCACCTGCCAGACGGGCGATATGTTGCGTTCTACTTCGACGCCAACGACATTCAGGAACGTGCTGCGTGCAAAGAATTCCACATTCACCAATCAAGTCGACAAACGGTTAATATCACGTTGGGCGGTAGGCAAGATGTGACCTTCGCCGAAGTCGACGCCCTACGGACCTTTATCCAGTACAAGGCGGGGTATGCATTTGAGGTGAATGTTGATGCGGTGGGCGAAATTGACTGGCGTGACAACCCAAAGCAGCTTGGTTTTACCAGCGCGGTGGCCCACGACTTCGACTGACATTCCAGTGGCATTGAGATTATTTCGACAACCCAATAAAGTTTTGGGTCGAAGATGGGGCATAGTTATATGAGGAGCAGCGCCAGCGGCACTGCCAGACAAAATCTTCATGAGGCGGGCAGGGCGACCACTTAGCTTCTGTGGATGACAAAACACTCTCCATTTTGCTATTTTAAAACCAGCCCTGAGGTGATCCGCCTGGCGATGATAATGTACATCCGGTTTCCACTTTATCTTCGTAATGTAGAGGATTTATTGCATGAGCGGGGCGTTGACGTGAGCCATGAAACGGTACGGTTCTGGTGGGGCACATCACTACATGCATGCACTAAGCACTCTCCAATTAAAATGAAGTAGCAGATGTAGCGATTGTAGCGGGGGTCTGTCGACGCAGATCAGTTTTATTGACTAAAGTTCGCGCGCGCGTGGCTGTCGTCATTGTGTGATCTGGCGTTACATGAAATGCCAGCCATATTTATAATCCAGCCAATCTTACTGCTGGGATCAACAGCCGTGAATGCATAGGGCAATATAAATGGGCCTACCCTGCAATACTTGTGAATGGTGGGGGTACGAACAGCAGAGGGTGTATATTTAGGTGGATATAAATATTAAGATTTATATTTAATCAATTTAAATCAGTAACTTGATTGATTTTAATGGTGCCCCCACACGGACTCGAACCGCGGACCTATTGATTACAAATCAATTGCTCTACCAGCTGAGCTATAGGGGCACTGGGGGTCGTCTAATGCGAATATTCAGGTCGCGCAAGACGGAAAATGAAACCGCATTGAAGGTTTTATTCGAATGCAAATTAGATATAAGGAAAACACGCTTTTTGAAGGTTTTAAAAGAGACATGCAGCTTGTAATTCACACTGGTGCGCACTTCACCGAAGAAGAACGGCTGATGAAATGTTTGCTCCGCAACAAATCAGCTTTCTCCAAACAAGGTATTGCGGTCCCTGGACCGGGAAAATACCGCCGCTTGCTAAAGCAAACCTTAGGTGCCCTGAAGAACGCTCACGCTGCTGAAGGCGCGCGTGATGTATTGTTAGATGCGATCATGGATGAAGAGGACGCTGACCGCCTTATCCTTAGCAACGCACATTTCTTTGGAGCACCACGAGCCGCGGTTCGTGGCGGGATTATGTACCCTTCTGCGCCTGAACGTATGATGCAAATTCGTAACCTGTTTCCAAATGATGAAATCGAAATGTTCATGGCGATGCGCAATCCAGCATCCCTACTCCCAGCAATGTATGAACAATCCCCTAGAACAAGTATTTCTGGTTATCTGGGCGTAAGCGATCCTTGCAACGTTCGCTGGTCTGATACTCTACATGCCATTCATAACGCAGTTCCAGATCTTTCGATAACCGTCTGGTGCAGCGAAGATACGCCTTTGATTTGGGCGCAAATCGTGCGGGAAATCGCAGGGCTTGAATTTGGGCAGGACGTTGTTGGAGAGTTTGATCTTTTGCGAGAGATCATGAGCGATGAGGGTATGAAGCGGTTTGAAGCGTATCTGCAATCGCATCCCGACATGACAGAAATGCAAAAACGCCGCGTGATATCGGCGTTTTTGGACAAATTTGCATTAGAAGAGGAAATCGAAGAGGAACTCGATTTAGCCGGCTGGGATGACGAATTAATGGACGACATGACCGACGTCTATGACGAAGATATGTTAGAAGTTCAGCGCATCCCAGGCGTTACTTTGATCGCGCCATAGTGTTTTACCCGATCAAAGTTACAGTTGGGGAATTACATCCCCAATGCTTCTTTGTACATTTCCAGAACTGCTTCTTCTTCAGCAATATCGTTTTCATCGCGTTTGCGCAGCGCCACAACTTTGCGGATTACTTTGGTGTCATAGCCACGCCCTTTGGCTTCGGCCATCACTTCTTTTTGCTGCTCAGCCAAGTCTTTTTTCTCGGCATCCAAACGTTCGATCCGCTCGATGAATTGGCGTAATTCGTCAGCGGTAACGCGGTAGCTTTCGGCATTTGTTGCAGTTTCGGTCATTTCAAAGCTCCTAGGCGGGATCAACAAGGCCCTCCAGATACCCGCCGTTTGAACCTGCTGCAATGCCCGTTCTTGTTCAATTTAATAAATTAAGATAGCTGGGCGATATGGAAATGAAAACGACCTCTATATTTGAGATGATAATCTGGTCTGGTGCCGCTGTTTCGGTGATCGGCCTGCTTGGCATTCTGTGGTGTATTCTGCGTGTTGCGCGCGCGCGCCGTGCGGATTTGACTGAAGGCCAGATGAAAGCCACGTTGCAATCGGTCCTACCTATGAATTTGGGTGCCTTGTTTTTGTCAGTCCTTGGATTGATGTTGGTCGGCGTAGGAATTGGGTTCTCATAAGGCCATCCCCTGAAGGCTTAAACATAACGACGAAGGGCAAAGACAATGCCCATGGATTGGACATTTGGATTGGTTGGCGGATTACTGATCGGTTTGGCTGGCGCAGTTTACCTTTTGGGCAATGGCCGTGTCATGGGCGCAATCGGGATAATTGGTGGGCTGGTTGATAGATCAGTTGGCGGGCGTGGCCTGAAAGATTGGCCTTCCTAGGTGCCCTTGTGGCAGTCCCCGCATTTTTGCAGGTTGGAATACCTGTCGAGCCTTCAACCGTACAAGCCCCTATTTTGTTGGTTCTTTCTGGGGTTTTCGTAGGTATAGGTACCCGCATCGCCAATGGCTGCACGTCTGGTCATGGTGCCTGCGGCATTTCACGCTTTTCCCCACGCAGGATCGTCGCAACCCTTATTTATATTGGTGCTGGCGCACTGACCGTCCTTGCCCTTCGCTTGTCTTTGGGAGGTCTATGATGCGGATCATTTTGGCACCGGTCGCTGGCGGTTTTTTTGGCGCTGGCCTGCACGTTTCTGGTATGACTGACACAAGTAAAGTTCGGGGCTTCCTTGATTTCTTTGGTGCATGGAACCCTACACTTGCGTTTGTAATGGGTGGCGCGATTTTACCGATGGGCGTTGCTTGGCGAATAGTACCGTCGCGCACGCCATTGGTAGGCGGAAATCCCCCCTCTGCCCCAGATCCTGCATTGGATCGTCGCCTGATCCCGGGATCTGTCTTGTTTAGCGTAGGTTGGGGATTGATTGGACTTTGCCCTGAACCTGCTATTGCATCTTTTACTTACGGTGGGTGGACGGGTGCTTTGTTTTTGATCGCTATTATGTTGGGTGGCATGATGTTGGCCCCTGCGGTGCACTGCGTCTGGACAGACTGGGCAGCCTGGCGTAATCAAGCATCATGGAAATAAAAGCAATTACCGAACATTATTTCGTAACGTCTCAAATCTTGGTTGGCGACATACCAGCGATTGTCGAAGCTGGGTTTAAAACTGTCATCTGCAATCGGCCTGACGGCGAAGTTCCCCCCAGCCACCAAGCCCAAGTGCTTGAAACTGCAGTTTGCGCCGCTGGGCTAGAATTTCACGCGTTACCACTGACTCATCAGACGATGACACCGGATGTGATCGCCCGACAGATGGCGCTTTCACGCTCAGAAGGTCCAGTACTTGCCTATTGTGCATCCGGGACGCGCTGTACTGTTGCCTGGGCGATTGGCAGTACAGTTGAGGGCCAAGATATCGATCAAGTTCTATCCAAAGCTCAGGCCGGTGGATACCCACTAGAAGGTTTACGGCCAACGCTGGAAGAAATCGCACAAAAGCGGTAACCCATAAAGTCGGTCCGTCCTTGTTTTGATTTTGACCTAACTTAGGAACCCGTTACCCGACTTGGCTCACCTGTGCCACATCTGTCAAATCAGGAAAGTCATCTAGTTCGGGTAAAGTGGTATTGTCTACTTCTGATATACTCAATTCAGGTTGAACTGTGTCTTGGGAGCCAAAATCAGCATCAATTCCCTCCACGTTCACGGGCGCATTTTTATGCGCAGGAAGATCATCTCCTGAATCCACGACGAATTCGTCAACGTTCGTGGCCTTTGATGCTTTGGCCTCCGCACCATCCGGTTTTGGTAGGGCCGTAATTTCAGGTAGATCAAGCTCCGCTAAGTCTGCTTCTCGACGGCGGGGTTGTGTTGCATGCACTGGTACCCTCTTCAACCTCAATGCCCGCATCCCGTTCACTTGCCCCAGAACGCCCGAACCAATGGTTACCCCCGTTTCTGTTACTATCTCGGTTTCAGGGAAGGTATTGTCGGGCAAATGCAGCGCTTCACCCACGGCTAATTGTTTCACCTGCGCAAGTTCCAATGCCACCTTACACAACACCATGTTCAGTTCAGTAGGTAAATCCATCATCACTTCGTTCATCTGCGGGGTTGAAGCGCCATCTTCCTTTCCATTCTTCGAGGAAACGAGCGGTTTAGCGGGTGCAACTTTTGGCAGCACCAAGGTCAATTCGCCTTGTCTAATCCCACCCGCCAAGTCCAAAGTTAGGCGAACAACAAAATACTCAGGCATATCCAATGCCATGTCCAAAGCACGCGCGTCTTCGAAACGCGCCCCAAAACTAAAACCGCCGACGACATCACGCTCTGCTTCGACCTCAAGCATTGGAGCAACACGTTCAAATAAGGCATCCAGTAATGGTGCGCACATCGCGGCATCGGTTTGTGTCATCGGGCGGGTGGTGCCGTTTGTAGCACTTACCCGTCCCATCGTTTGTTGTTGAATAAGACCACCAACTATATCGGCTCCGATGATCGCGGCACCCACCCTTCCATCGTCCCCTTCTAACAAACAAAGAAGTGAGGCATCATTCATGAGTTCGGCAAGATCAGCCGCTTTACGTTCTTCGGTCACAGCGCCAATGGCTGACAAAGGCATCTCGAACAGTTCTTTACCAAGCTTTGCAATAGATTGGCGCATTGCTTTGGCCACAGACATTGCCCGCGCCTCATGCTCTTGCGTACCCAACGCAGCTTTGCGTTGTAAAATCGATTGTGTTTCAGCTGAAACCATAGACGCGGTTTATCCTATTGACTGCCCATGTCCTAGGTATGCGAGGACTGGTTACCAACGGATTTATATAATTGATTTTATGCAAAGTATTTGCGGTATCTAAATCGGTAACTGGACCGAAAATTGATTTCCTTCGCGGATTGGCTGATGCTCGATCTCTCCCCCTAGGCGCGTTACAATCTCGCGACAAATGGCTAGGCCAAGACCTGCACCACTGCCATCTTGATCGCTAATACGGGAGAATTTTTCAAAAATCAGCGCACGTTTATCCGAAGGGATTGGAATTCCGTTGTCGGCAAACAAGATGATAACTTTGCCATGCTTAACATCCGTTTTGATTACCAGTGTTGGCACTTCAGACTTACAATACTTCTGCGCGTTGCTGATCAAATTAATAAAGACCTGCGCCAATCGGTCTAAATCAGTATTTAATATAATCGTCGCATTTACCCCGCTTTTATCGATTGCAATTGCGCGGGTTGCGCCTGCTTGGGTCGTGGTTACGGCGTGATCAATCACAGACAACAAAGTACCCGAGGAAGGGTTCAAACTAACTTGTCCGTTTTCCAAAACGCTTAGGTCTAGAAGATCATCCAAAAGACGGGTCAACCTGATCGCTTCAACATGGATAATCGAGGCGTATTTGGTTTTATCAGCCGGCTCCAATCCGTCAGTGTCCCGTAAAATTTCCGAAAACGACCGGATAGAAGTCATCGGGGTGCGTAACTCATGCGAGATTTGGCTTAAGAACGCATCTTTTTGCACTGAAAGCTGGGTCAGCTTCGCATTGACGTCGCGCAGTTGTAACGCGGTTGTTGAGAGCTCCGAAGACTTAGCCTCCAACTGGCTTGAGTATTCAAGCATCTGTGCAGATTCGTCCGCAACCGCCATCAAATCCTGAACCGAAACGGAGGTCCCTCCAACAAGTTGGCTGATCATTGCATGTGCTGTTGCAGCCCCAACGGACGCAGACATTTCGCGTTCTAATCGCTGTAAGAAATCCGGTGTTGGTTCTGGTAGATGCCCCTCTTGGCCTTGCTTCTGGGCTTCAAGCCGGAACAACTTCTGCGCCTCTTCTCCACCTAAAATGCGTTGGGCCATAACCATCAAGTCTTCACTTTCTGCGACAGACCCGCTCCACCCGCGGGCATGCCCCGAATGAGCAAAAATATTCACAAATTGCGCGCCTTGTAACCGTTCCAGCGGTTTGGGAAATGAAATTAAAGAACCGATTAGAAATGCACTGGTATTCAAGAACAACGACCAAAACACAGCATGAACAGTTGGGTCGATTCCTTTGATTCCAAACAAGGCTTGAGGGCGCAGAAAGTCGATACCAAACGGCCCTTGTTCCATCAAGGCTTGGCTCAACACAACATCTGCACCAAAGCTTGGCAGTAACGAAGAATAGACCCAAATCGCAAACCCGACCAATAGCCCTGACAGCGCCCCAACACGAGTTGCCCCACGCCAAAATATCCCCCCCATCATCGCAGGTAGAAACTGCGCAACACCGATAAACGAAATAAGACCAATCGCCGCCAAGGCCCCACTGCCACCTGAAACGCGATAGTAAAGATAACCCAACGCAATAATAACAAGGATCGACATACGGCGCGAAAAAAGCACAACATTACGAACGTCCCCAGACACAGTCGCGCCCTTTCCTTGGAAGGAAAGCCAGATAGGCATGACCACATGGTTGGATACCATCGTCGAAAGGGCAAGTGTCGCAACGATCACCATTGAAGTAGCGGATGAAAACCCACCCAAGAAACTTAGGATCGCCAGCCCGTCTTGGCCTTGCGACAATGGCACGGTCAAAACAAACAAGTCGGGGTTTGAGTTTGCGGGTAGCAGATCAAGGCCAATCACTGCGATGGGCACAACGAACAGGCTCATCAACATCAAGTAAATGGGGAATGCCCATGACGCGATGTGCAGATGCCGTTCGTCATCGTTTTCAACAACTAACACTTGGAACATACGGGGAAGGCAAAGAAACGCGGCACCTGAAAGAACGGTTAGGGCTGTCCACCTGCTGCCATCAACTTCCCATTGCCCAATCTCAGAACTGTCTATGCGGGCCATCATTTCACCCAAGCCGCCAGCAACACCCCAAACTACAAAGATCCCAACGGCCAATAGCGCCACCAGTTTTACGACGGATTCCACGGCGATGGCGATTACCACACCATCATGGCGTTCGTTTGCGTTTAGGTTCCGAGTACCAAACAAAACTGTAAAAAAGGCAAGGCCCACAGCAACCCAAAAACCAGCTGACAGCAGGTTCATGCCCCCATCAGTTACACCCGTTGGATCAGCAAAAATTGAAAGAGATAGCGTAACTGACTGCAATTGAAGTGCTATATATGGTGTCACGCCAACTACGGCCATAATTGTGACGATTATCGCCAACACGTTGGATTTGCCGTAGCGTGATGAAATCAAATCGGCCACAGATGTTACGCGTTGCGTGCGACCCACCCTTACCAATTTGCGCAAGACCCACCACCAGCCGATCATGACCAAGGAAGGGCCAAGGTAAATTGTCACGAACTCCATCCCTGATCGCGCGGCATAGCCAACCGCGCCGTAAAATGTCCAAGCGGTGCAGTAGATAGAAAGAGAAAGCGTATAGACCAGCGGAGACCGCAGCCAATTTCCTTGCCCACGCGCGGCCGCACGTTCTGCAGCAAACGCAACCATGAAAAGGAAAGTGACGTAGATCAGGCAGACCGCAATCAGTAGATTAACAGATGCCATTATTCAGGATCCGATGCGGTTTTAGTATCTAATGGATTGGGCATTTCGCCCCCTGCCACAAGGTATCGCCACAAAACCCCACCAGATAGGATCAGGCACCCCCACACGCCGAACACATATATGATGGCCTGGGACGTGTTCACCGGTTCGACACCACCGTCATCCGAAACAGACCAAAGCGTAGGTAACAACCAAAGCAGCAATCCGATCAAAGGCAACAAACGAACCGCATCCATCATCCTTCTTTGGCGATAACTACGGCGTTCCAAAAAAACAGGCGGAATTACATCATCTGGCATCGTCTATAGGCTCGTTAAGTCACGGACAGCCGCCAACACCTGAGTATTTGAAAATGGCTTGGTCATAAAGCGACTGACACCTGCAGCCTCGGCTTGGGCACGGTCACGCATTTGGCCACGCGCCGTCAGCATTAGGATTGGCAATGTTGAAAATTGATCATCGCTACGTAATTCAATCAATATGTCCAAGCCACTTTTTCCGGGTAACATGTGATCCAGCATAAGCAAATCGGGTTGCAACTCTTGGACCCGCTCAACAGCGGTTGCCCCATCGGAATGAGTTTCGACCTGCCACCCCTCGCGACTTAGCAAAAAGGTGATCGCTTCGATGATGTTTGGTTCGTCTTCAACCAATAGAACACGTTTTCCCATGTTCGTTCTCTCCCTCTTTTGAAACCACCTTGGTCGGTCTTTTTTTTGCGGCCCGTGGCAGGTCGCAAAGTTTCACCAATTATTCCCGCTTTTTGCGGGCCTGTCAAAAGCGCATTAGAAACCATCGCTTAATATAGAGGGTTCGCGACGGGCTGGGCATTTTTCACGTGGGCAAACACGGCATGTCGACCCAATCTCATCTGCCTCTGTTATGGTCGCTTTGTCAGTTGACTGAATTGGAACAATTAACATCGTCGCCTGCATTAATGGCAGGGTATTATACCCAGTTGTCATTGCGGGTTCTGCCACTGCGAAACACTCGAACGCTGTTTCAGAGCGCCCAGATTGGACAACACGTCTGCGCAACACCTGACCGGCATTGCCCAAAACATCAAAGATCGGCCAAAGGGGGCAAACAGCCCCAAAACGTGGGATTGCAAAACCCGTCGTTGATTTGCGAAACAGCAAGCTGCCCGAGCGGTCACATACAACAATTCCAGCCAGCAGATCAGGCAATGCCCCTAAACGGCGCAAAATCATTGGAACAGACTCTGTAAAATGGGCTGCCAAAGCCACTGGGTCCATCCCACTATGTTCTAATTGGATACTTAGCGCACTTAAGCTGACAGATCGTGCGTCTGCTGCAACCTGCTGTAAAATGCCAGTTGCGATATGGCGCGCAGCAACCGAACTTAGCTGATCTGCTTGGGAAATAAGCTCCACCACATTCGCGCTTCCATCTTCGATCCCTTGAAAAGAGTAGTTGTTAGCATCAAAAAACGCCTCAACCTCTTCTTGAGGGGAGCTGATGGATTGCACGGGGCTATCGCCACCTTGAGTGTCCAAATATGTCACCAACGCTTTTGAGCTATCTGCAAGCCGGCGGCTGTCTTGATCTAAATTGACATGAAAGCGATCGCGCCATTCCGATGTGATGTCTTTGTCATCGGCCAAGATCGACGCTGTTGATCTGATCGCAGCAGCCGTTGTGAGCAATTCATGTACAGAGGCTGCTAATTTGGGGTCATGCGTAAGGCGATCTGACAAGGCTTCGACTGTGCGCTCCAATGTTCCGATGCGGCGATGCGCAGTTGAAAGAACTTCAGCCCAACCTGGAAAGCGGCCAGCAAATTCTTCAGCACGGTCGACTTCCACGTTTGCCAAATTTGCATCTGATGCAGCCACGCGCAAATTCGCAATTAGTGCCGCTTCTGCGCCTTCTGTTAGCGCGGATGCCTCTACACCTAATGTCGCTGCTATATTGAGCAACAGCTTTCCACCGATTCTGCGGCGATTGTGCTCGATCAAGTTAAGGTAGGATGCGGATATACCAATCCTATTGGCCAATTCCGCCTGCTTAAGGCCCGCAATAGTACGACGTTCGCGAATCCGACTGCCGGTAAGTCCCTCTCTAGCCATCTATCCCCCCTTTGCACGACGATATAATCTGCCGTGATTTCAATGACTTTCCGCACCGCAGCATAATTAAATTTACAAAAATCATTGCATTACTGTGCAGTTATTTACAAAATAATTGTGATTTTCAAGGCACTTATTGCGCAATTTTCTAAAAGCGCGCGATAATGTATTTGCATGAAAAGTGCGCACGCGTCTGGGGCTGAGGAGACTCATTCGCGTAATTCAACAATAGGGAGGATATTTATGTCCACATCAAACATGACACGTCGTGGCTTGATCAAAACGAGCGCCATTGCTGGCGCCGGCTTTGCAGCACCCACGATCTTCACTGCGTCTTCCGCAGCGGCCTACACAAACGAGCCAACTGGTGGTTCCGTAACGCTTGGCTTTAACGTTCCACAATCAGGCCCATATGCAGATGAGGGTGCAGACGAATTGCGCGCTTATGAGTTGGCAGTCGAGCACCTGAACGGTGGCGGCGACGGCGGCATGATGAACACATTCTC
>TARA_B110000908_G_scaffold96297_1_pt1 | contig 11695 bp, 2 predicted proteins | sample TARA_B110000908 | Tara Oceans TARA_B110000908 (sample SAMEA4398067) | marine metagenome | biome: Polar Biome; feature: [DCM] deep chlorophyll maximum layer (ENVO:01000326); material: water (ENVO:00002006), including particulate matter (ENVO:01000060) such as... | depth 36 m
CACTTAGAAATTTTCAATTTAACAAAAACATAAAAAGATGTTTTTGTATATGAGAGCAACAGATACAGGAAGTATTAAACTATTTATGCAATTGCTATAATGCATTAAATATATTTAAATTATTGATTTTATGTATGTTAAATAAAACTGAAATTGTAATTGTTCTATAAATATTAATTATATTTACTAACAAATAAAATTCTATATACTTAATTAACCCCCCCAAAATCAAGTTATGAGAAAAATATTACTCTATGGTTTTTGCCTACTTTTTTCAAATTTTCTGTCAGCGCAAAAAGAAAACAACCAAAATTTAGAAAAAAAATTAAAAACAAATTCGAAAGTAGCATCCTTCTTTATGAATAAAGATCGAAAAACACCTTCGATGATTAAAATGAGTTCAAGTGCAAATCTAACGGTTGAAAATGTACCAGGATTTCTAAAAAATGTACTTCAAATTAAGAACCGCGCTTTCCAAATCAAGCTAACAGACAGATTGGTGTCAAAAAATGGTTCAGAAACAATTACCTTTTCTGCTACATACAACGATGTAAATTTAATGCATGCAAAATACAAGGCATTTGTTAATCATGAAGAAGTTAAATTTATTAGTTTGGAGCACTATTCACTTGACCCAAAAATGAATAAGGCAAAAAGTCTGTCTATAGATCAAGCTAGAGCTTATGCGTCAAAATATGTAGATGCAGATGTATATGTCTGGGAAACGATAAGTAATTCATTGTCAAAAACAGTAAATAAAAAACAGGTGTCAAGATTAGAGGCAATGTATAAAGAGGTCTACCCTTCAGGTGAGTTGGTGTATGTTAACGATTTTACAACACCAGAAGCAGATTTAACATTAGCATATAGATTTAATATGTATGCTTCTGAGCCTGTTTATAGAGCCAATATTTTTGTAGATGCGCAATCCGGTAAAATATTATTAGAAGATGCAATTATTAAGCATGCAGATGAAATAAATGAAAAGAGAGCATCTTCTGGCATAACTGCTAGTGTTTCTTATGGACCTAATTTAGCAAATGCAACAGGAGTTACAAGATATGCTGGAGAAAGGAATTTCCAAACAACTTTAGATGCAACAAATGACGCATATGCATTATTAGGTACCATTGATTTATCTGCGTATGGAGTAGTTGATAACTCAGATACACCAGATGTTGATGAGGCGCTTGTTTTAAATGAAACGCTTTCCTATGATGGTGTTGGTGGAGTCCCTGTAGGTTTGAGTGGAATTCCTTCTTATTCGATATATGATGGTTTTTCTAGAGCAGCAGAAGGTCAATTAGTTGCAGAAGTTGCAGATAATAATTGGACGGCTGAAGAGCATTACAGAAACGATTTTAGTACACTAGTCTATCCATCAGAAAATGAAACAAACAATGACGATGTTGCAATAGATGCACATTGGGGAGCAGAATTAGTAATTCGATATTGGGCAGATATTCATGGTAGAAGCAGCCACGACAATAAAGGAGCAAAAATTATTAGTTATGTGCATTATGGCGACGCTTATGACAATGCATTTTGGAATGGATCTGCAATGACTTATGGAGATGGAAGTTACCAAGGAGGAACAAATCCAGATGGCTCATTCGCTCCATTAACGTCTTTAGATGTTTGTGGACACGAAATAGGTCATGGTGTGTGCTCTGCCACCTCAAATTTAATATATAACAGAGAATCTGGCGCAATGAACGAAGGTTTTTCTGATATTTGGGCAGCAGCAGTTGAGGATTATGTATTAAGAGACATAGACGCAACTTTACCATATGACCCCTGGGGTATCGGAGAACAGATTGATGAGAGAGATGGTGGAGTAGCTCCAGGTGAAGAGGGTAGTCAAGCTTTGCGTTGGATGGATGATCCAGATGCAGCAGGAGATCCTTCTTTCTATGATGGTAATAACTGGACACCTGTTGAAGGACCAGAATGTGTAACACCAACTATAGAAAATGACTATTGTGGTGTGCATTCTAATAGTGGAGTGTTGAATAAGTGGTATTATTTATTAGTAACAGGTTCTGGAAAAGACTTGAGTCCTGGAGTAGGTGGTACGCCCTTAATTTATGGTGAAATTACAGAGCCAAATGAGAAACGTTCAAAAATAGCAAAAGATCCATCAAAAGCTGTTACGGGTGACAATCGTGATTATTTTGTGGATGGACTTGGTTTTATAATTGCAGATCAAATTACATTTAAAGCTGAAGTACTATTGACACCAAGTGCAAAGTTTGCAGAAATGAGAGAGATGTCTATTTTGGTAGCAGAAGAAGAATATGGAACAAATGTAGTTGAACAAGTTACAAATGCTTGGTATGCTGTAGGAATTGGAGAAAAATATATTACTTCAGCGCCTGGAGTAATAACGTATTTAAGTTCAAACCCTAGTATAACAACAGAAGATTCTGCATCAGAAGGATGTGATGCATTTAATACGGTTATTATAAAAGTATCCGCTGATTCTGTAGAAGGTGAAGCAAAAACTATAGCATTTACTTTTGATGAATCTATAGCAACTTTAGGAGAAGATTTTGATGTTTTTCCTACCACCTTAACATTTCCTGTTTCAGAAAGTCAATTGATACAAGAAGTTACGGTTACTATTTACAATGATGGTATTGAAGAAGGCTTTGAAAAGATTCAAATGAATTTTTCAAATGGTCCTGAAATATCAGATATTAGAAAACAAACTATTACAATTACAGATAATGATTACACACCTATTTCTATAGGAACTGGTACTTTTGAATTGTTAAATGAATCATTTGATACATTTGAAGCTCCCATAGGTTGGTTTGTAGATTCTGAATTTGATGCTAATACATGGTTTTTTAATGGACAAGGCACTTCAGCCGGTAAGGCTTATGTGACCATTAACGACACACCTATTTTTACACAAGAACCTACTTACAACGGAGCGCTATTTAGTGATACGAAATTAGTGTCGCCTGTTATAAATGCCCTCGGGATAAAAGGGGTAGCTGTTGCTTTTGATTGGGAAGCAGGTGGTGAAGATGATGGAACCACACTTTTTGATTGGGGAGAGTTCATGTATTCGCTTGATGGAGAAAATTACGAGTCCGTTGAAAGATTTACAAATGGAGGGTATCCTGGAGGTGGAATTGGGCCAAATGCAACCGGAACTTATAATATGGCAATGCCAGAGTTAGACGGTAAAACGTTTCAACTTATTTGGAGATGGTATAATGACGACTTAGTTCAAGGAGCTTTTAGTTTTACAGTAGACAAACTTTTAGTAACAGGAGCCTCTCTGGCGGTAGAGAGTGAACTAACACATTCTGATAGTGAAAATATTAAACTTGAAAATCAGGTGTATTTCATCAGCGATCAAGATGCACAAGTAATTGGTATTATTGAAAATGCCTCAGCAGATTTAGGTTGTGTTACTTTAGAAGTTGTAGAAAATGGATTCGGTGGAGTCTTCCCAAATACGATTGACGGAGCTATTAGCCATGCAGGTAAAGTAATAAAAATTACCGCTGATGGAGAAAATGCTGCAGATGCAACTTATGATATAACTTTATATTATACTAATTCTGAATTAAGTAACATTCAAGATCCGAATGCATTAATAATGATGAAGGTAATTGGTTCTGATATAGACGATGCATCTGATGACCCTTCAACGAATTATGCAGTATCTGGAGCATTATTAGAAGAAAATACAGAAAAAGAGTATAGATCGTTTAAAGGAACATTTATGGGCAACGGTGTTATTGCTTTAGTTTCTACTTCAGAAACATTAGCTACTGCAAATTTTAATGTATCTCAGTTTAATGTTTTTCCTACTTTAATAAATAATTCTGAAAGTGTACATATTACAAATTCAAAAACAGGTATTGAAAAGGTAGATATCTATAGTATTAACGGAAAGCTTGTGAAGTCTTTTGATTTTAATGGCAAGTATACTGTAGCAATTCCAATGTCTAAATTATCTTCAGGAATGTATTTCTTAAATATAAATAAAGACAAGTCTAATACCCACAAGTTTATTGTGGAATAAATTATTTTATAAATGAATAAAAACTCTATTACTTCACAGTAATAGAGTTTTTTTGTCCATTTTTTTTTAATATCATTTAAGAATGAAGATACTTGCGGTTTTTGTATGATAATTTTTAAACCAATATGTCAAGAATTTTTTTTCTATCTAAGGAATATTAACACTAAAAAAACCTGTTTGTATAATGCATACCATATCAAATATAAAGTCCTATCTTTTTATGAATGAACACGATAGCTGCTAGAAATATCAAACGGTTTCTCAGATTAAAAATAATGAGTTATTTGCAATTATATTGTTAAATTTATGTTTGTTAAATAAAAGAATTGTTTAGAAGTGTTTCTTTTTTATTGCCTACATTTACAAATTAACATAATGTTAAAACTTAATTAATCCCCAATACGAAGATATGAGACAACTGTTATTTTACGGTTTTTGCCTGCTTTTTTCAACTTTTCTAACAGCGCAAAAGACAAACAACCAAAATTTAGAAAACAATTTAAAATCAAATTCGAAAGTAGAATCGTTCTTTATGAATAAAGACCGAAAGACGCCTTCGATGATTAAAATGAATCCTGATGCAAATTTAACGATTGAAAATGTGCCCGGATTTCTTAAGAGTGCATTACAAATTAAAAGCACTGCTTTCCAATTTACATTAACAGACAGATTGGTGTCAAAAAATGGTTCAGAAACAATTACTTTTTCTGCTTCATATAATGGTGTAAATGTAATTCACTCAAAATACAAAGCTTTTGTTAAAGACGGTGACGTTAAATTCATTAGCATGGAGCACTATTCATTTAATGAAAAAATGAATAAATCTGCAGGACTTTCAAAAGATCAAGCCAGGAGTTATGCTACAAAGCACGTAGGTGCAGATGTATACGTTTGGGAGACAATAAGTAACTTATTGTCCAAAACAGTAAATAAAAAAGAGGTTTTAAGTCTAGAAGCTCAATATAAAGAAGTTTTCCCTGTAGGAGAGTTGGTATATGTTAATGATTTTATGACATCTGAGTCAAATTTGAAATTAGCATATAGATTTAATATGTATGCTTCTGAGCCTATTTATAGAGCAAATGTTTTTATAGATGCGCAATCTGGTAAAACATTATTAGAAGACGCAATTATTAAACATGCAAATGAAATAAATGAAAAGAGAACTTCATTAGGCATAACCGCAGGAACTACTTATGGACCTATGAGTGCAACAGTTGCTACTGGAAAAACGAGGTATGCAGGAATTAGAAACTTTGAAACTACTTTAGATGAAACATCCACAAATCCAAGATACTCATTAGATGGAACAATAGATTTGTCTCCATATGGTATTATTGACGATCCTTTAACACTAGAGATTAACGAGGCGCTTGTTTTGAATGAAACAAGATCTTTGGATGGAGTTGGTGGTATACCTTTGGGTGTAAACGGAATTCCTTCATATTCTATATATGACGGTTTTTCTAGAATAGAAGAAGGTCAATTAATTGCAGAAATAGGAGATAATAATTGGACTGGTGAAGAGCATTATAGAAAAGATTTTACCTTACCTGGCGATACAGAAGAAAAAAATGATGACACGGCATTAGATGCCCACTGGGGTGCAGAAATAGTTATTCGATATTGGGCAGATATTCATGGTCGAAGTAGCCATAATAATAAAGGTGCAAAAGTGATTAGTTATGTGCATTCTGGACAGCAGTTTGACAATGCATTTTGGAATGGAACAGCAATGACTTATGGTGATGGTAGTTACCAAGGAGGATCAAACCCAGGAGGTAGTTTTGCTCCTTTAACGTCTTTAGATGTTTGTGGACATGAAATCGGTCATGGTGTATGTTCTGCAACTTCAGATTTAGTATATGCAAGAGAATCAGGTGCAATGAACGAAGGTTTTTCTGACATTTGGGCAGCAGCAGTAGAGGCATACGTATTAAGAGCAGACCCCGACGGAGATTTACCTTACGACCCTTGGGGAATTGGTGAACAAATCGATGAAAGAGATGGAGGATTAGCACCAGGTGAAGCTGGTTCACAAGCGTTACGTTGGATGGATGATCCAAACGCAGCAGGCGATCCTTCTTTTTATGGAGGAGAAGATTGGAATGAACCAGAATGTGGTCCACCTTCAACAGCTAATGATCAATGTGGTGTGCACTCTAATAGTGGTGTATTGAACAAATGGTATTATTTATTAGTTGCTGGATCAGGTCAAGAGCTTTCTCTTGGATTGAATAAAATTGAAGCAGACCCATCAAAACAAGATAGAGGTGCAGGACTTTCTTATAATGTAGAAAAACTTGGCTTTATAATAGCAGATCAAATTACATTTAAAGCGGAGGTTTTATTAACTGCAAATGCAAAGTTTGCAGAAATGAGAGAAGCATCTATACTTGTTGCGGGTGCTGAATATTCAGCTTATGAAGTTGAACAAGTTACAAATGCTTGGTTTGCAGTTGGTGTAGGAGAACAATATGTTGCTCCGGGAGCGGATATATTGCTTTATAAAAATTCAAATGTTAGTTTAACAGAAGAGAATACTTTAGGAGACGGATGTAATGAAGTGAATACTTTTACTATTGAAGTAACCGCTGCATCTATAACAACACCGCAAACAGCAGTTTTTACTTTTGATGAATCTACAGCTACTTTAGGCCAAGATTTTGATATCTCTCCTGCAAGCTTAACATTTCCTGTATCTACAAGCTCACTAACACAGGCAGTAACCGTTACTATTTATAATGACGCAGTTGTTGAGGGAGTTGAAGTGATTCAAATGAATTTTGCAAATGGTTCAGCAGAAACGGATATTAGAAAACAGACAATTACAGTTATTGATGATGATTATATCCCAGCAATAGGAGTTGGTGAAGTTGAATTATTAAATGAAACTTTTGATGCTTCAGAAGTGCCAGCCGGTTGGTTTGTAAGTTCTGAATTTGATGTGAATACTTGGGCATTTAATGGTACTGGGGTTACTTCTTTTGGAAGAGCTTACGTGATTCCCGCAGCTTTAAATCCAGAAGAACCAACTTATAATGGTACTGCAGATAGTAGTATTCACTTATTGAGTAGTCCTCTTGATGCTCGTGGAATGACCGACGTAGCAGTCTCTTTTGACTGGACCGCTGGTGGTGAAAACGACGGAACAGCACTTTTTGATTGGGGTGAGTTTATGTATACACTTGATGGAGTTACGTATGAAAGTGTTGAAAGATTTTCAAATGCAGGTCTTCCTGGATCAGGAACTGGACCACAAGCAAGTGGAACATTTGAAGCATTAATGCCTGAGTTAGACGGTACTGCATTTACTTTAATATGGAGATGGTACAATGACGCATTAGTGCAAGGAACGTATAGTTTCTCTATAGATAATGTTTTAGTAACAGGACTTTCGGCACCAGTTGAAGGAGATTTAACGCATTCTGATAATGCAATTGTGAATCAAGAAAGTCAGGTTTACTTTATAAGTAACCAAGATTCAGATGTTATGGCTGTAATAGAAAACGCCTCAGCAGATTTAGGTTGTGTTTCATTAGAGGTTGTAGAAACTGGATTCGGTGGAGTATTTCCAAATACTATTGACGGAGCTATTAGCCACGCTGGTAAAGTAATAAAAATTACAGCCGATGGAGAGAATGCAACTTATGACGTAACTTTATATTATACGGACTCTGAATTAAGTAACATTCAAGACCCTAATTCACTAAAAATGATGAAGGTAAATAGTTCTGATATCGACGATGCGTCTGATAATTCTTCAGTGAATTACGCAGTATCTGGTGCATTATTATTAGAAAATACAGATAGGTCTTATAGATCTTATAAAGGAACATTTACAGGTAACGGTGTTATTGGTTTAGTTTCTACTACAGAAACATTAGCTGCTACGAGTTATAATATATCTCAGTTTAATGTTTTTCCTACTTTAATAAAGAATTCTGAAAGTGTAAATATTACAAATTCAAAAACATTTATTGAAAAGGTAGATATCTATAGTATTAATGGAAAGCTTGTGAAGTCGTTTGATTTTAATAGCAAGTATAATGTGTCTGTTCCGGTGACTAAATTATCATCAGGAATGTATTTTTTAAATATAAACAAAGACAGGGCTAATACCCACAAGTTTATTGTGAAATAATTAATATTCTAAAGGATTAAAATCTCTATTACTTAACAGTAGTAGAGATTTTTTTTGTCTATTTTTTTTTGGTAAGACATTCTTTATTAGAATATGTCATGAAGTTGCTTTTCTGTCTAGAGAAAATCAATTCTATAAAAACTGTTTGTGTAATTTGAACCACAACAAAAAAAAAGTCCCCATTTTTTTAAAACATAAACACATCTTTTTATGGATGGATAAAATAACTATTAGAAGTCTCAAACTGTTTATCAGATTGAAATAGTTAATAGTTTACAACTATATTGATAAATTTAGGTGCGCTTAATAAAAAGAAAGTTTAGAAATGTTACTTTTTTATTGATTACTTTTACAACTTAACAAAATGTTAATATTCATTTAATCCCCAATACGAAGATATGAGACAACTGTTACTTTACGGTTTTTGCCTGCTTTTTTCAACTTTTCTAACAGCGCAAAATAAAAATAACCAAAAATTAGAAAAAAATTTAGAATGGACTTCAATTTCGGCAAGCGCTAAAAGTGAAATAAAGGACATTAGTTTCAACAAAGATAAAATGCCCACAGAATTTAATTTATATTCTGTAAATATCGAAGGCATTAGAAGTAAACTTCAAAACGCTCCTATTAGAAGCGAGTACTTAGGGAAATCTTCAAGCATCATTGCTGTTCCGAATGCAGACGGTACTATAGAAAATTATCGTGTGTATGATACGCAGATTTTACATCCTGAATTGGCTGCAAAACTACCAAATATTAAAAGTTATGTGGGTAGATCTATCAACAATACTGGAAAGTTTGTTCGTTTTAGTGTATCACAAGCAGGATTTCATGGTCAAATTTCTGAACCAGGAAAAGCAACCTATTATATAGATCCATATACAAAAGACAAATCAGTATATATAGCTTACAGTGCAGCTGATTTAGTAAATACTTCTTCTGATGTTTTTTCATGTGAAACTGACAATACAATGTATGAAAAGGCTAAAAATGCTCCTGCAAATAAGTCTTTTAAAGCAACGGACGATAGTACTATAAGATTATATGAATTAGCGATGTCTTGTACTGGTGAATATGGTGCTTTGTTTATTGGAGATGCAACAACGGATGAAGAGAAAAAAGCAAATATCATGGCGCAAATAATAGTTACTATGACGCGTGTAAATGGTATTTATGAAAAAGAGTTAGGAATTACTTTTCAACTTGTTCCAGAAAATTTGGAGATCATTTTCTTTGATCCAGCAACAGATCCTTTTGATGGTGAATATAATGACAAAACACAAGAGGTAATTGACGAATTAATAGGTGATGCTAATTATGACATCGGCCACAACTTTAATACAGATGGTGGTGGTAATGCAGGTTGTATTGGTTGTGTATGTAATTCAGGTAATAAAGGAAGTGGAATGACTGGTCGATCAGATCCAACAGGAGATAAATTTGATGTAGATTATGTAGCCCATGAAATTGGTCACCAAATGGGTGGTTATCATACACATAACGGAACAGGTACTTGTTTGAAAAGTGGAAATAATACTGAAGTTGAGCCAGGAAGTGGTTCTTCAATTATGGGATATGCAGGAATTTGTACGGGTCAAGACGTAGCAGAAAACTCTGATGATTATTTTAATTATGTAAATATTAGAGACATTAGCGCAAATATTCAAATAGGAGTGAGTTCTGAATGTTTTGATGAAATTAAAGTAGCAAATTTACCACCTACAGCAAATGCAGGAGCAGATTATATTATTCCAGTAGGTACGGCTTTTAAATTAACAGGTGTTGGAACAGACCCAGATAGTGATGATGTGTTAACTTATACTTGGGAACAAAATGATAATGAAGAGATGCAAACTCCATTGCTACCAGTTGCTGCAGCTACTTCTGGACCTATGTTTAGATCTCGACAAGGAACAACATCACCAAGTCGTTATTTTCCGCAATTGGATGATATTTTAGACAACAATTTAGCACCAACTTGGGAAGTTATTCCAGAAGTTACACGTGATTTTGAATTCGCATTAACGGTAAGAGATAATGTTTTGTATGGTGGTCAAACAGCTGATGATTTGATACAGATAACTTCTAATTTTAATGCAGGACCTTTTACTGTAAGTAGTCAAAACACGAACACTACTTGGATACAAGGAGCTACAGAAACGATTACTTGGAATGTTGCTGGTACAGACAATATTGCAACGGTTAATTGTCAAACAGTACATATTTTGTTTTCTGCACTTGGTGATTTTACGGATACTGTTACGCTAATAGCGAACACACCAAATGACGGTTCGGAAGATATTATTGTACCAAGTAGCTTAACGACTGCTGGTAAATTAATGATAGAAGCGGCAGATAATGTCTTTTTAGATGTAAATAACGCAACTATTATTATTGCAGAAGTTGGAACTCCAACATTCTTCTTAACAGCTTTAGAGTTGTCAAAAACAAAATGTAATTCTACAAACACTGTTGATTATGAATTTGAATATATACCTTCTACAGGTTTTGTTGAGGTAGTTACTTTTTCAGCAACAGGTGCACCCACTGGAGCAACAGCTTCTTTTTCACCAACAACTGCTGGTGCAGTTAAGACAGTTATTACTATGACAGTAGCTGACTATTCTGGAGCAACAGCACAAGATTATAGGGTTCTTTTAACTGGAACTTCTGCGACTGCGACTAAAGACGAACCTGTGAATTTAACTTTAAAAGGTACTAATTTTGAAGTACCTGTTCTAAATACCCCTGCTGACGATAGTGCTGGTCAATCAACATTTCCAACATATGTGTGGTCAGAAGACACAAATGGTGTAGCGGAGTCTTATGTTATAGAAATCGCTGAAGATGCTAAGTTTAATACGATATTAGAAACGGCGAAAACTACTACAAATAATTATACGCAAAAGACAGTATTAGCGGAGGCTACTTCCTATTTTTGGCGTGTACAGCCTAAAAATGAATGTGGAGATGGTGTATTTACTTCTGCAAACATTTTTTCAACGGGAACTAGTGCCTGTTTAAATATTGAAAATAATATCCCTTCTGCAGTGATATCAACATTAACTACATCTAGCACTATTAATATTCCAGAAGATGTATCTATATCAGACATAAATGTTACGGTAAATATTACACACCCATTCATAGGCGATGTTGTAGTAGACTTAGTGAGTCCTGTGGGAACTACAGTCACTTTAATAGCCTCCAAATGCACAAATAATGATGATATGGCGGCAACTTTCGATGATTTAGGAGAGGCAACGATTATTTGTTCATCAGGTAGCCCTTCAATTTCTGGTACATTAAAACCTGTACAACCATTATCAGCATTTAATGGAGAACTAAGTGCAGGTAATTGGACATTGAATTTAACAGATACAGGTATTGGTGATGATGGATTTTTAACATCTTGGAGTATTGATTATTGTGGTATTACAGAAGGAGTAGTATTATCAGCAGAAACATTTAATGATTTTAACATTGTAATGTATCCAAATCCTGCT
>TARA_B110000908_G_scaffold151928_1_pt1 | contig 11653 bp, 12 predicted proteins | sample TARA_B110000908 | Tara Oceans TARA_B110000908 (sample SAMEA4398067) | marine metagenome | biome: Polar Biome; feature: [DCM] deep chlorophyll maximum layer (ENVO:01000326); material: water (ENVO:00002006), including particulate matter (ENVO:01000060) such as... | depth 36 m
ACTTAATACTTAAATCTTAAAACTTAATTCCCATGTCCAACAAACTAACAGAACTCAACCGCCGAGATTTTCTCACAACTACCGCCCGCACCTGTTTCGGAGTTACCCTCGGTGGTTCTATGGCGCAGCTATTCACCTCACCAGCATTCGCTGCAGCTCCCACCGCTCTGGCCAATGGCGGTGGTAAAGCAAAACACGTCATCTACCTCTACATGTCAGGCGGCATGACCCATCTAGACACCTTCGACCCCAAGCCCCAAGCTGGCGCAGCCATCCATGGCGATAAAAAAGCTATCAACACCAAAGCCGATGGAGTCCAGCTCAGCGAATATTTACCAAACCTAGCTCGCCACGCAGACAAGCTCGCCATCATTCGCTCCATGAATACCACCCAAGGCGCACACGGACCAGGCAAATACTTCATGCGCACAGGCTACACCCAGCGATCATCCATCACCCACCCATCAGCCGGCGGCTGGGTCAATAAACTCGCGGAACCGATCAATAAAACCATCCCAGGATTCGTCACCATCAGCTGTGGCAACGGTCACCCTGGCGCGGGATTCATGGAGCCAAACCTCCAGCCACTCCCTATCGGAGACGCCTCCTCCGGGCTACAAAATTCCACCATTCCCAAGCACACCACCGAGTCAGAATTCCACCAGCAGCTGAACCTCCGAGAAGAACTTGACCACGACTTCGATAAGAAATTTTCCCCCGGTCACAAGGACGTGCGCGCCTACACCGAGATGTACAATGCCGCAGTCAAAATCATGCGCAGCGAAGATCTCGCCGCCTTTGACCTTTCTAAGGAGTCCTCCACCGTCCACAAGCTATACGGGCCCAGCAAATTCGCCAAAGGCTGCATGCTCGCACGCAGGCTGGTAGAAAAAGGCGTGCGCTTCGTAGAAGTGGAACTAGGCGGATTTGATTGGCATAATGATGTTTTTGGAAACGCAGATGAACAACTACCAGTGCTCGATCAAGCCTTCGCCGCACTCATCGAAGACCTTAAAGTAAAGGGGCTACTCGACAGCACCCTCATCGTCCTTGCCACAGAATTTGGTCGCACACCAAAACTTACCCCTGAGGGCGGCAGAAATCACTTCCCTAAAGCCTTCTCCTGCATCATGGCAGGCGGTGGCACCAAAGGCGGCTACGTCCACGGTGAGACGGACGCTACTGGATCCACTGTCACTAAAGACAAGGTCAGCGCCCCAGACTTCAACGCCAGCATCGGCCACGCCCTTGGGATCCCCTACGATCATGTCATCCACTCCGCCAGCAAACGCCCATTCAAAATGGCATCCCGCGAAGGAAAACCCATCCTAGACCTATTTGGATAAACTTGCGTAATTAAAGAAACTGTTCCATAGGTATTCCCGCATATGGACTCTATCACACAAGCCGCACTTGGAGCACTCTGCGGCGAGCTCGTTCTCGGTAAGAAACTCGGAAACAAAGGCATTCTCTGGGGCTTACTCTTCGGCACGCTGCCAGACCTCGATATCATCGCCTATCCCTTCCTAACAGCCTCCGAACAGCTCGGCTGGCACCGTGGAATCTCGCATTCTATCTTCATGATGTTCGTAGCCGCGGCTCTCTTCGGATGGTTACTACACAAAATCCATCAGAAGAAAGATGCTGAAATCAGCTATGCACGGGCCGCATGGTTCGTTTTCCTAGCCTGGTCAACCCATGTTCTGATCGACTGCTTCAACACCTACGGGACGATGATTCTTGAACCATTTAGCAGCAAACGTATATCCATCAATAACCTCTTCATCATCGACCTCTTCTTCCTCGTCCCTATCCTCATCTGCCTTATTCTCGCTATGGTATGGGGCAGAAAGAATCCAGCGCGGCGTATGAAAATAACCACTATCACCAGCTGTTGGCTCTGTATTTATTTCCTAGCAAGTCTCGTCATCAAACAAATCGCCAACAACCACTTCGAGCAACTACTCACAGAAAAAGGTATCGTAAAAGAACGCATGATGACCGCCCCTACCTTCTCTAATATTTTCCTCTGGAGGATGGTCGCCGAAGACCACGATGGCGAAACTATCCACACCAGTTATTGGTCACTATTGGATAGCAAAGACCAGCAACCAGCCATACTCAGTTTCAAAAAAGATCACCAGCTAGAGGTAAGTTTTCAAGACTCAGCAGACCTTAAGGCACTCACCTCATTCACCGGTGGCTTGCATAAAACTTATCAAGATCCGCGGCAGCCAAACACCATCTATATCGCCGCGCTCAACATGGGAGAAATGCACATTAACACAGCAGATGGTAATGAGCTCCGTCCGGCATTCATATGGAAAATCACCCGCAATGATGACGAAACCTTCAGCCTCGACCGAGCCTTCAAAATGAGCAAAGACGGCTCCAAATACTTGAAAAAAGCCGTCGCTAACACCGTCAACCGAGCCCTAGGAAATACCGATCACTGGATGAAAGGCGATATCAAATGGACTTGGGATCTTATTGAACAATAAATCCTCCTAGGCCTCTATCTCCTCACCACCCACATGAAACCCGATCGTGCGTTTCTTTTTCGGCTGATCTTCTTCTTCCTCATCCTCCACCTTCTTGGTGTAGCAGAGGATCTGGAGACTAGCTTGATGACTAATAAACATACAGGGCAAATCATTCACTACTCCTTCTATCACCACACTAGAGTGCCCATCCTCCCCCACTGTCAAGACTTCCACCACATCACCAGTAGGCAGAAAGGTTAGCACCACAGGCACCTCGTCCTCAGGCAGAGAATTTCTCCACTTTGTGACTCGGCTAGCCAGACGCTTGATGAACTCCCCCGCAGACTCAAACCGGTGTTCTCGCTCCTTCGGCATCGATGAAAGGATATCTTTCATATCAGGCATCCCAGTAGCACCAGGCATCGTCAGGTAGGGTTTTCTTAGACCTTTGTTTTTAAGGGAATCATTCATAAATGATCACTCTAGCAAACTTTCCTGATGACGCAATACCTATAGATATTAACAGACTTATTATACCATTTGAACAGTGATAATGGTTTGATAGCAAAACAAAATAGTGAGAGTAGCTAGGCAGGAGGAAGCATTTACTGAAAGCTCACAGTATCTTGATGAACGACATTCTCTCTGATGCCGGAAAGTGCCGATCAGGGAACTTGGGTGTCCTCAGGGAAGAGCGCAGGTTTCGCATATGGCTCCACCTGCGAAAAATGTGATGCCACGGGGAATTCTACTTTATTCATCGAGTTCTCGCTTCATATGATTCTTCAGTCATTAGAGGATTTCTTGCTTATATTTCGTCCTGTAAAACCCTCTATTGAAGACCGAACCCTAAAAGCTAAAAAGCATTTTGGAACGCGTGAATTCAGCAGAAAAGAATACCTAATACTGCACAAAAAAATCTCTACAGTAACGGCTAGTAGAGATTTGAAAGTCGGTACCGATCAAGACCTTCTTATCATGAAGGGCGAACGCTACCAGCAGCGATCAGTTCAAGAGCTAAGTAGTTTACTTCTTAACTGAACTTGGATTTTCAGCTAGGTAGTTCACCGTGCTCTTTATCACTTGCTGGAACTCTGCCTGCTGCCACTCCGCAGTGCTGTGACCGAGTGTGAAGGAAACCGTCTTTGATTTTCCCACTGGATGCTCCCACATAATGATCGCACTTTTCTTCCCTTGGGTTCCCTCCATGATGGGGATTGATTTCTTAGACTCTTCCGCTTTGATGAAATTATTATAGAGTTCAGCATTCACTGTCTCATATTCAGGCACATCTTTAAGAGCACCATGGTCAGGTATTAGATTCTTCGTCTTGACTGGTGTTTTAGGTCCGTGACCGGTGGATGAGATCCCCGTGAATGTTGGCCAAGATGGGAATGCTTTACCTGGATGGTCCTTATTCCACTTCTCAAGCAGGTCTTTCTTAGTACGCGCTTTTTCAGGTGCACCAGGAGCATGGACAGTTTTATCACCCTTCACTTTATAAGTTGGCCAGAAGCTATGTAATGAACAATGAATCAGCATCGCAGGAATCCCCTTGGTCTTCGTTTGCTCAATAATATTGTAGGGAACATCAAGATTAGCACAGCCTGCGAAGCAGAAATTATAGACAATTAGATCATAGCCATCCCCAAAGTTCGGCTCACTTGCTAATTTATTAATCACCTCGTCATGGGTACCCGTAATCACTGTCGTATTCCACTTGTTCTCGCCAGACATCTTCATGAAGATCTCTTTCTGAGGCGTGTAATCGTGATACTTTCCTGGCTCAAATGTGACATAGAGAACTTTCGTCGCTTCTTTTTCTTTGCTCGTGGCAGCCTGCGCCTCTGCATTGTTACAAGAAGTAACCACAAAGCCCGCACCTATAGCTGATAGCAATCCCATCGGCAATAACATCGATAATTTCCATTTCCTTTGTTTCATATAGACTTGGTTATATCTGAAAACATTGATGAAATCTAGTCATAATTTAGCGATTAATCATACTCCCTAAGGATAGTGAAATAACAGTCGTACGTTAATAATAAATAGCGCCAATAAGCTAGTTCCAGAGAGCCTCCACCGTCCTACGAGTTGCTCCTTGGTGAGATTGCAGGACTTTGAGTGCTGCTTCGGTTTGAGCAGCTCCTTCTGCTGAATTGCCATTTAGTAATTCTCTAACAGAATCTAACATCTCCTGCTGACTACTGAACATCTTTATTCCCCCAGCCTCTCTGAGCTGAGTCACGAGAGGCTCAAAGTTTCTCATGTCGGCACCAGTGAGAACCGGGACAGAAACTGACATCGCCTCAGTTGGGTTTTGTCCCCCCTCACCTAAAATTGATTTCCCTACAATCACCACGTCTGCGTGGGCAGTCCAGTCTCGTAGCTCGCCGGTGCTGTCGATCACTAAGCAAGCTCCTGGTTTATTCGCCTCATACTTGCTTCGCAGCACTACATCATATCCCTCACTCGCTATATCACTAACGACCTTTGCTCTGCGCTCTGCATGACGCGGAACGATGACTAAACAAATCTCATCAGCAAGAGCCTTCAGCCCCCCAGCGATCCACGCCTCTTCCCCCGCGTGAGTACTGATCGCCATAACAATCTTTTTCCCAGCTGAAACTCCGGCTAGCATCTGGCCAAATTCTGCACGTCTCTGTGGCTTCCCTGCCCCAGATTGATCAAATTTGATACTCCCTGTCACACTGATTTTCTCGGCGGGAACACCGATAGACTCCCAGCGTGACTTGTCTCCAGAATCTTGTGCGCAGAGTTTACCTAACATCTCTAACAGTGGTCTCAAAATAAAGCCTAACTTGAGATAACGTTTCTCTGAGCGTGGTGATAGTCGAGCATTCGCTACGTTGACCGGAATCGATAATTTCTGCGTTTCATGCAACATATTCGGCCATATTTCTGACTCCATGAGGATAATCTGCTTGGGTGAAAACCTCCGCAAAACACGCCTGAGAATGAATCCAAAATCTAGTGGACTGTAGATGACTCTGACTCCCTGCGGCGCGTGTTCCATTGCTACAGCGTGGCCCGTGGTCGTGGTCGGCACCAGTAGCATTCTATCCTGTGGATGCTGAAGCAGCCATTCGTTGATCAGCTTAATCGCAATCAAAACCTCTCCCACACTGACCGCATGGATGTAGATAACTCCTTTTTTTTCAGAGCGTTCATCTTCTTTAAAGAGGCTAAATCTCTCTAACAGACCAGATCCTACCCCGCCACGCTTTGCCATCTTTATGAGCCACGCGGGGAAGGCGAAGGCAAAGAAAAATGGCAACAGGATATTATAGATTGTGAGGACGAGAAACTTACCCATACTAATCAATTACTCCCTTCTTCTGGAAAAAAAAGATTGCGCAGCCGCCGTATTTACGTCTATCAATCTGCTCCCATACTTCACCGCAATCGATCTCTGCCCTCTCATCCGCTTCGATGACCAGCATGCCATCATCTGCTAGGATATTGGCTAAATTTTCTATCTCAAACATTTCACGCACAAAATCTCTATCCCCCACGTTTTTCCAATACGGTGGGTCTGCGAAGATCACATCATACTGGGTGAGCGACACCCTGCTGAGCATCTTGATGACATCATTCTGCACCACTTTACCGCCTTTCAAGCGTAGAGTAGCCAGATTCAGCTTCACCGTATTCACACACTCACGGCTCTCATCGACAAACACGCAACTCTCCGCCCCACGGCTAAGACTTTCCAATCCCAGCGCACCAGAACCAGTAAATAGATCCAGCACCTTGGAACCGGGAATCACATGCGCCAACATCGAGAACATCGCCTCGCGCGTCCTATCTGTAGTCGGCCTCACATCTACCTTCGGCACTCTAAAATTTCGTCTTCCCGCTGTCCCCGCAATAATCCGCATGGATGAAATTTAATGAGTGGAGAGCAAGATGCAAGATTTTATCTAGTTCAGAACTCTGTTTACAGAAAGGCATATCAGTTACTCACTAAATTTCCTAAATCGTTTTAAAAACTTCTTTTCCCTCAAAAATAGCGCGATAGGTGTCTCTGATCACATTTTTTTCAGTTAGGCAGACAGATAACATTGCCAACAAAACAAAGCTCAACGAGATCATCATGCGCCTTCCTGACTTACCATAAAATGAACCCGCGTAGACCAATGAGATGATAGCAATCGTGATATAGTAACCGTAACTTCCGTAATGAGGACATGGCCCAGAGGGATCATTCACCAGCAACTGAAACACCAGAGAAAGAATCGTTATGATAAAAGCATAAATCACAGCAGAACTATAATCCACTATTCGATAAGCAGCTACTAGAGAAAATAGCACTATCAGTATCAGTATCAGGTAGAATCTCCACGCCTCAAACACATCAGCTCCGGAAATCCCTGAGGCAACTGTTTGGTAGAGTAACTGAGACATCTTCGGTTCTTACTTTTCCTCAGGAATCTCGTCAGCAGTCGGGAGCTTATCCACTTCTTCTAACAGATTCACAATACCAACTCCACGCTCAGTGGATGTGTCTCCTCTGAACATCAACACTGGAGTACAGCGGAGGGTGATGCGCTTGTTCACCCTTGACTGAATACTACCTTTGTTAGAGGTAAGTTTTTCTAACACCTTATCCATGTAACCGCCTAGGACGCTGACGAAGACTTTCGCCTCGCGCAGGTCTTGAGTGACCTCAACATCACTAATAGTGACAAGAGAGTCTTTGAACTCAAAGTCCTTCTGGACAATAGAGCTGATTTCTCGCTTCATGAGCTCGTTGATTCTATCTAGGCGTTGAGACATTGTGATTGGTAAATAGGAATAGGTAAATGCGTGATTACAGAGTTTGCTTGACCTTTTCTAGGTTATAACACTCGATGATATCGTCTTCCTCGTAGTCGCTGAAGCTTCCAAGACGGATACCACACTCGATACCTACTTTGACTTCTTCCACTTCATCATTAAAGCGGCGAAGAGTGGACATTTTACCATCAAATACTGGGATACCACCACGGAGAACACGGGCGTGTGCCTTTCTGCTGACTTTACCATCCTGGATGATACAACCAGCTGCCATTCCTTTATTGACTTTGAAGACTTGCTTGCAGAGGGCGTGACCGATGACCGACTCACGGAGCTCTGGCTCTAGGAGACCTAGCATGCTTTCCGTAACTGTATCGATCAGCTCGTAAACGATGGAGTAGAGTTTGATCTGCACTCCCTCACGCTTCGCTGCTGTAACTGCTTTGCCTTCAACCTTGGTATTGAATCCTAGGATAACGGCATTTGATGAGCTAGCGAGCATGACGTCTGACTCAGTAATCGCACCGGCTGCTGCATGGAGGAATTTTGACTCAACTTTTTCTGAGACAATTTCCTCAATGGCACCTTCAATCGCTCCTACAGAACCTTGAACATCTGTCTTGAGAATAAGCTGAAGACAGGCTTTCTTATTTCCATCTTTAGCAAAAGCAAGAATGTCTTCCATGCGGCTCATCTTCCTGCCACCTAGACGTGTCTGTCTACGCTCGGTCTGTCTTTCTTCTGAGAGTTTCTTCGCTGCACGCTCGGATTCCATTTCTACCACCTCATCTCCCACATGCGGAAGCTCTGCGTAACCGATGATTTCTACCGGCATCGCTGGACCAGCCTCGGTGACTCGCTGACCGTGGTCATCGAACATAGACTTGATCTTGCCTGCGAATGGCCCACAGATAAATGGCTGTCCTATCTTGAGTGTCCCGTTCTGCACGATGACAGACGCGGTAGGACCCTTGCCTGACTGGATGCTAGCTTCAATGACTACCGCACGAGCATTCGCTGATGGATTCGCCTTCAGCTCTAATACCTCAGCCTGAAGAGCCATCAGCTCTAACAGATCATCCATTCCCTGGCCAGTGACGGCGGAAACTTGGACGCATTCAGTATCACCGCCGAAGTCCACCGGAGTGAGTCCATGCTCCATGAGCTGGGACATCGCCTTCATTGGATCAGCGCCATCTTTGTCACACTTGTTGATCGCTACAATAATAGTCTTACCAGCTGCCTTAGCGTGGCTGATCGCTTCTTTAGTTTGTGGCATGATGCCATCATCCGCTGCTACTACAAGCACTACGATATCAGTGATATCCGCACCACGTGCTCTCATTTTAGAGAAAATAGCATGGCCTGGAGTATCTAGGAAAGTGATCGGTCTGCCCTCAGAATCCGTCACTGCATAAGCACCGATGTGCTGAGTGATCCCACCCGCTTCACCTGCCGCCACACGGGACTTGCGCACGTAGTCGAGGAGTGATGTCTTGCCGTGATCTACGTGCCCCATAAAAGTGATGATGGGAGCGCGGAACTTCATCATATCTTCTGGCTCATCTGCTTCCTTTTCAGGTTCTACAAATTTTTCTTCTAACTTATGAACACCTCCACCCTTCTCGCGCTTTTCACGATCAGATTTAAATCCATGCGTCTCACAGAGCTGTTCCGCGATGTCTGGCTCGATGGCTTGGTTAGGAGCCACAAATACTTCTAGCTTGATTAGATCTGCCATCAGCTGAAAAGGCTTGAGTCCCATGCTTTCTGCCAGATCACTTACGATGATCGGTGGCTTGAGGAGAATGATCTGCTCGTCTCCGTTTTCACCTGTGCTCATTTCAGCTGAGGTTGACTTAGGTGCCTCAGTACTTTTATCTGTGTCTTCTGAGTTTGTCTTACTATCAGCCTTCGATGTTACAAATTCGGCATTCTTGCTATCGTTTAGCTTAGAAATACTAGGTATAATATCCTTCTTACCAGCAGCAGCCTTCTTCACCTGAGAGGTTTTCTTTTTACCATCCTCGGCAAAGATGTCCAGCGCCTCGCGCTTTTGGTCATCCACTGTCTTCACCTTGGAGGCCGTAGCGTCCTCTCTCTGGCGTTGACGACGTGAGGGCTTAGGCTTGTCTGAAACTAAGTCTAAGGATTCCTTCTTTTTTTTGTTATCTTTCTGATCAGCCATGGAGCTGTGAATTGGTTATGCTTGATTTGATGCAGCCTCCGCTCGGGAAATCGCATTTGAATATTATGAATCTACGCTTCTGGGGCGTTCGCTTGATTATCTTTTACAGTCTGTAAAATAACAGCCGCTTCCTCTTCTGAAATTTCTAATGCTTGAGAAATATACTCAGCATCCATCTGAAGAATCATTTCTGCGTTGATACCACCCGCACGGAATAGCTTGTCTGATATCTCTTCATCTAGACCAGTCTGCTCGGCGAGTGAGTGTGACGCATTCGAGACTCTAGCCTCGAACTGCTCGTGCTGAGTCTCATCCTTGCTGACCTGGACATCCCAGCCCATCAGTCTAGAAGTAAGTCTAGCATTCTGTCCGCGTCGGCCGATTGCCTTACTGAGCTCTTCCTCAGCCACAGTGACATGAGCTATTTTCTTCACTTCGTCTAATTTGATAGAAGTAAGAATGGCTGGCTTTAGCGCCTCATGGAGAAATTCGATAGGATCCTCACTCCAACGGATGATATCCACCTTCTCGTTGTTAAGTTCTCTGACGATGTTCTTCACACGGGCTCCTCTAAGTCCTACGCAAGCTCCTACAGGGTCCACGTTATCATCATCACTCCAGACGGCAACTTTAGTGCGGTACCCAGCCTCACGGGCCACGCCTTTGATGTCCACCGTACGATCAGAAATTTCACTCACCTCAGCTTCAAATAATCTACGGACGAAGTTTGGATGACTGCGTGACAGGATAATTTCCGGCCCACGAGTTTCATTTTCTACAGCCACTACGTATGCGCGGATACGATCACCCACGTTATACTCTTCGGTGCTCACTCGTTCACGTGAGCTCATCTTGCCTTCAAATTTCCCTAGATCCACCCAAACGTCAGATTTCTCAAATCTTCTAACCGTTCCACTCACGATGTCTCCAGCGCGGTCCTTGAACTCATCATAGATCATTTCCTTCTCAGCCTGGCGGAGACGCTGCATCATCGTCTGTTTGGCAGTCTGCACTGCGATACGACCGAAGTTCTTCGGAGTCACATTAAATTCCATCGGGTCACCCACCTGAGCTTCAGGCTTGCTCTTGCGAGCGAGTGAAAGCGGGACTTGATTCCACTTATCAGCATAGTCTTCATCTTCCACCGCCTTAACAGTTGCGTAGATAGTGATATCACCCTTACGTGTGTCCACGGCGGCACGCATCTCTTCGATGTCATCTGAGCCAGCCACCATCTTGCGGTAAGCAGATATAAATGCATACTGGAGCGCCTCAAGCACCTTTTCGCGGTCAATCCCCTTTTCCTTTTCGTAATAGTCGATGAGTGCAACAATGTCGTTAGTCATGATTTTGGTTCCTCCTGTTCTTAATTGATAAAATTGTCTCTCTAGAGACACAAAAGAGTGGGTTATAAAAACCCACCCCTCGCCTGCATTTAGAGTTGTGTAGCTGATGTATGCCTTACGTATTTATAAATAGCAAGCAATAAACGGGTGTGATTTCATCTGATGTTTTTCACCGCAGCAGCGACACCCTGTCGTGGTGAGCCAGCACTACAAAAACGAGAGAAACGACAACTTATCGTTTCTACCTATCTGAAAGTAGACATCGGGTGGAATCACCCCTGCTATAACTAACAATGTCTGGTTAAAAACAAGAGTTGTTAGATCGTCAGAACTATTTCTATTTTTTGCAGTTTCAATCACCCTCCTCCCCCACTCAAAAAATGAAAATGAAAATAAATGAAAAACTATCTTGCCAAACGGATCATTTATTACTATCTCTCTGCCGCGTTCGAAAGGGCGCAAAACAAACAGTAAATCCAACACAAAAAAGCGCAGATAGCTCAGTTGGTAGAGCAGTTGGCTTTTAACCAATTGGTCCTGGGTTCGAGTCCCAGTCTGCGTACTTTTTACACTAAAATAGCCTGAGACTAAACTCTCAGGCTTTTTTGTGTCCTTTAGTCTAGCAGACAGGGGCTCGATCACCTCACAAACCATGCAGAGCATGAGCACAGTGCTTCGAGTTCGGCTGCATCACTTAAATCCCCAAGGACAATCTAGCAGAGGCATAGCCAATCCCAGCCTGCGCACCATTTTCACAAGCCGCTTAATTTCCAGCGCTTAATTGGGTTTTTGTTTTTCAAGGAGCGGACCAAACGACACACAAAACGATACACCTT
>TARA_B110000908_G_C10267689_1_pt1 | contig 11644 bp, 9 predicted proteins | sample TARA_B110000908 | Tara Oceans TARA_B110000908 (sample SAMEA4398067) | marine metagenome | biome: Polar Biome; feature: [DCM] deep chlorophyll maximum layer (ENVO:01000326); material: water (ENVO:00002006), including particulate matter (ENVO:01000060) such as... | depth 36 m
TTTTTTTTTACAATAATTTTAGTTATTAAAAAACTTCTCTAGCTGAAAAGTGGAAATCACATTCTATTTTAGCATTATCATCACTATCACTACCATGAACTGCATTTTCACTAATTGAGTCAGCAAATTCATTTCTTATAGTACCTTCAGCTGCATCAGCCGGGTTAGTAGCCCCAATTAACAATCTAAAATCCTCTACAGCATTATCTTTTTCTAGTACTGCAGCAACAATAGGGCCTCTTGTCATATAACCAACTAAGTCATTAAAGAAAGGTCGATGCTTGTGTACAGAGTAGAATTTTTCAGCATCTGAAATACTCATTTTAGTTAATTTTAATGCCAGAATTTTAAATCCTGCAGCATTAATTTTACTCATAATTGCACCAATATTACCTTTCTCAACTGAGTCAGGCTTAAGCATAGTGAAAGTTCTATTTGTAATCATTTTTAAGTTTTTAAATTTAAGTGCAAAAATAATACATTTACACAACTAATTAAATGATTTTCTTAATATATCGTATATTTGTAGATTATGGTTAAAATAAATATAGTAGAATTAAAGCCTCTTCTAGAAAGCTCAAAAAAAATTATTGTAATACCACATAAAAATCCTGATGGGGATGCCATTGGATCGTGTATCGCTCTAAATGAAGTTTTAAAATCCTTAGGTTATCAATCATCTGTTATATCCCCTAACAATTTTCCTGATTTTCTGAAATGGATTGACGATGAAAACGAAATAAAAATATACGAAAACAACCCAGAATTATATAATAGCGAAATATTGAATTCTGACTTAATATTTACTCTCGACTTCAATTCTTTATCTAGAATTGGGTTGATGGGAGAGGTTGTTAAAGAGTCTAAGGCTGTTAAGGTAATGATTGATCATCACCAAAGCCCAGATGATTACGCAGCGTATATTTACTCTGATGTTCTGATGAGTTCAACCTGCGAGATGGTATACCATTTTATAACAGAACTATCATTTACAGATAAAATCACTCCAAAAGTAGCTAGTGCACTTTACACTGGAATAATGACTGATACTGGATCTTTTAAATTTCCTTTAACCACAGAAGTTACCCATAGTGTCATCTCTGAATTAATTAAAAAAGGTGCTAATGGAAATGAGATAAATAATTTAGTTTACGATAACAATTCATTCGATAAGGTATTGTTATTAAGCCATACCCTATCCAATATGGTAGTAAGTGCAGAATACAATACTGCATACATGTATCTAACTCAAGAAATATTAAATAAATATAATTTTAAAAAGGGAGATACAGAAGGTTTTGTTAATTATGGATTGTCTATAAAAGGTATAAAATTTGCGGTAATATTTATAGAGAATGAAGTTGATGAAATCATAAAAATATCATTAAGATCTAAAGGAGATTTTGATGTTAATGATTTTTCAAGAAATAACTTCAACGGAGGGGGACACATAAATGCAGCAGGAGGTTTTAGTAAAGAAGACCTACAAACCACTATTTTAAAATTCAAAAAACTATTACCTCAATACAAAGCAAAGCTTAGATAATGAAATTATTAAAATTTATTATAATCGCCTTACTATTTTCTTGCTCTGAAAACAAGCCTAGGTATGCTGTAAATCATAATAAAAAAAGTATTGAAAATACATCTATACTAAAAAATATCATAGCTGAACAAAATCAAAAAATAGATAATTATCTATCTAAAAACCCTGATAAAAATTATATTAATTCAAAAAGAGGTTTTTGGTATTTTTATAATAAAAAAAATGATTCTAATGATAAATCACCAGAATTTGGTGATAGTATAATATTTGATTATTCCATGGCAGATTTAAATAATAAAATTATTTATAATTATAAAGCTATTGGAGAACAGAGTTATATAATGGAAAAACAACAAATAATAACAGGGATTAGAGAAGCATTAAAAATCTTAAAAAAAGGTGAAATAGCTACGTTTATACTCCCATCTTACAAAGCATATGGTATGTATGGAGATTTAAATAAAATACCTCCAAACACTGCTATAATTTGTACAATCAAAGTAAAATCAATAAATTCAATCAAAAATTAATATAAATGAAAAAACTAATTTTATTATTATCAATTGCTTTAGTAATAACAACAAGCTGTAATAGCGTTGCAAATCAATATCAAGATCTCGGAGAAGGTTTATTTGCAGAGTTTAATACTAATATGGGGACAATGGTTGTGAAACTTTCTTATGACAAAACTCCTATAACCGTTGCTAATTTTGTAGCTCTAGCAGAGGGAAATCATCCAGATGTAGATTCAATTCATTTAGGCCTACCTTTTTATGACGGATTGATCTTTCACAGAGTAATGAATAACTTCATGATTCAAGGTGGTGATCCTGAAGGAAATGGAAGGGGTGGACCAGGATATAGCTTTCCAGATGAATTCGATGAATCCTTAATGCATGATAAGCCAGGGATATTGTCTATGGCTAACTCAGGACCAGCAACTAATGGTAGTCAGTTTTTTATTACGGAAACTCCTACCCCACACTTGAACAATAAACATAGTGTCTTTGGCGAAGTTGTAATGGGTCTTGAAATTCAAGATTCGATTTCAAATGTAGAGACTGGTGTTGCAAATAGACCAATATCAGATATAATAATTAAAAAATTAAATATTATAAGAAATGGTGATGATGCTAAACAATTTGATGCAGTAAATGTATGGAATATTGAATTGACTAAACTAGTTGAAAAAAATAGATTACTGGAAGAAGAGAAAGAAAAGACTAGATTAACAAACCAAGTCAAGGGAAAAGACAAGGCAATTAGTTATTTACCTACTTTAAATAACTACAAAGCAAAATCAAAAATGCTTAAATCTGGTCTTAGAACATTTAATATAATTAAAGGTGATGGAATAAAACCAAAGCAAGGAGATAATGTCAATCTCTTTTATGAACTTTACGACACTCAAGCAAACCTAATTGATTCTAATTCCAAAGAATGCGAAGAAGGTTACGGAAAATATAGCTCGGAGAAAGAGTTAAGAGGAAGATATAGCGCTATGCCAATGCAATTATCTCCAGATGCACAAATGATCACAGGCTTTAAAGAAGCTGTTGGAATAATGAAAGTTGGAGATAGAATGTTTGCATACCTACCATCTAATATAGGCTATGGTGCACAGGGAAGTGGATTGATAAAACCTAACCAAGATTTGATATTTATTATCACAATGGTGAATGTTAACTAAATTTCTGATAAATTAAACTATCTATTAGGATTTTAATAGCCTGTATTTTATAATACAGGCTATTTTTTTTATTTAAAAGGGATATTTAAAAGTACTTCCTTTAAGAAACTCCAAAATTTAATTGTGGATTTAATTGAAGCTCTTTCATCTGGTGAATGTGCACCTCTAATCGTTGGACCAAAACTTATCATGTCCAGCTTAGGATAATGAGAACCAATTATCCCACATTCTAAACCAGCATGACACGCAGCTACATTTGGCTCAGAATTATTTAGTTTTTTATAAACCTCAATTAGTTTAGTAAGTATTTCTGAATCCATATTTGGCTGCCATCCTGGGTAATCACCAGAAAATTCAACACTATAATTGTGATTAACAAAAAGTGATTTAATAATGTTTTTTAATTCCTCTTTTGAAGGTTCATCTGAAGACCTAGTTAAACATTTAATGATTAATTCACCTTGCTTTAACTGTATGTTTGCCAGATTATTAGATGTTTCCACTAACCCAGCTATGTTATCACTCATTTTATAGACGCCATTAGGGCAAGCTTCAATTAAACTTAGTACGTTAACTTTGCTTTCACTTTCAAGCACTTTAAACGCTTGATTTAATTTCACAACATTTAACTTCACAAAAGGATCTGTAGCAGCATATTTGTTTTTTATAATACTAAACAAATTTTGTGAATGGGATTTAATATTTTCCAAATCAGATAAATTAATACCAATTATAAACGAACTCTCTCTGGGAATTGCATTTCTTAAACCTCCACCATTTATTTCAGCTATACTAATAGGAAAGTTATTATTTAAATCTTTAACAACACCGCTTAATAATTTATTAGAATTTCCTAAATTTTTATGAATTTCCATTCCAGAATGTCCACCAGAAAGACCATTAAGAGTTATTTTAATGAAAGTTAAGCTATCCATATAATTAGTATCAAAACTATTACTAATTGTGATATCTACCCCTCCAGCGCAACCAATACCTATTTCATCATCCTCTTCTGTATCTAAGTTAAGTAATATGTCACCTTTAAGAATATTTTCATCTAATTGAAGTGCTCCTGTCATTCCAGTTTCTTCATCAATGGTAAATAAAGCTTCAACACGTGGATGGGAAATATCATCACTCTCTAAAATACTCATTATAGTTGCTACTCCTAAACCATTATCAGCGCCTAAAGTAGTCCCCTCTGCCCTAACCCAATCATTATCAACATACATCTTAATACCTGAGTTGTCAAAATCAAAAACAACATCATTGTTTTTTTCATGAACCATATCCAAGTGTGATTGTAGAATAACCGTTTTTCTGTCTTTCATATCAGATGTAGCTGGTTTAATAATAACTACATTACCGATTTCATCTATTATAGTTTCAAGACCTAAGCTAATACCAAAGTCATGTATAAACTTTATAACTCTCTCCTCCTTTTTTGATGGCCTAGGCACAGCATTAAGTTTACAGAAGTTATTCCAAATAATTTTAGGTTCTAGGTTTTGAATACTATTACTCATTTGTTTATATTTAAATTAGAATTCAAATTTAATTAATACTAGTTATATACTGATAGTATTTTACTATTTTTAAATAATGATTTTAAAAAAAAACTATATAGGTTTATTCATTATACCTCAACTACTCTTTGTCCAGTACATTTCTAATTATCCTGAATTAATTGAGAAATATTATAGCCTTTGGCTTTATCAATATTTTTCGTTTTTTACAAGAAGTATATCTTCAATATTACCGTTTTCTTTAGGTGATATTTTATATATTATTATTGTACTAAGTATATGCTTTAGGTTATATAAAAAAGTAATCCAAAAACAGTTTTCTGTTTTTGTTTTTTTTAATTATTCTCTTTATTATCTATCAATAATCCACTTTATTTTTTATTTACAATGGGGACTTAATTATCATCGGACCCCAATTCAAGAAAAATTATTTATTGAATCTACTTATACAATTGATGACTTAAAAAAAATATCAAAAGAATTAATCATAAAGGCAAATACTTTACATCGTAAAATAGCTGCTTCAGATAGTTCATCGACAGAAATCCCATATAGTCAAAAAGAAATTAGTAAAATTGCTTCTCAAGGTTACAATAATCTGAGTATTATTAAGAATAATTACCCGGAAATTAAACTAAACGGATTAATAGTCAAAAAGTCTTTATTAAGTCTACCTTTAACTTACCTAGGCTTTAGCGGATACATTAATCCATTTACAAATGAATCTCAGGTAAATAGTTTAATCCCAAAAAATAACATGCCTCATACTATATCACATGAAATAGCACATCAACTAGGGTTTTCTCATGAACTAGAGTGTAATTTTTTAGCTTTTATAAACACCGCATATAATAATGATATTTACTTTAAATATAGTGGCTATACTTTTGCCTTGAGACAGTGTTTAAACGAATTGTATAAATATGACAAGTCTTATTACAGATCTCTATTAAAATTGGTAAACAAAGGCATTTTAAAGGATTACAGTAACAGTTCAGACTTTTGGAAAAAATATTCAAACTCTATTGAGAAAGTTACAAAATCAGGTTATGATAAATTTTTAAAATTTAATAATATAGATAATGGAATTAAAAGTTATGACCAAAGTGTTTCATTAATTATAAATTATTACAAAATAAAATAAAATTTAACATGTTAAAATTAGCTTAATAAGCTACTATATAATTACAAAAAATTATATATTTAAGAACCTTAAATTAAAAATTATGCAAAAACAACTTACAATACTACTTTTAATTTTAACTTTCAATTTTACTTTTTCTCAAGATTATTTCCCAACAAACGATGGTATCAAATTTGATAACACGAATTACACAACATTTACAAATGCTAAAATTTATTCTAGTCATAATACTACTATAGAAAATGGCTCAATGGTTGTTAAAGATGGTAAGATAGTTCAGATAGGAAAGTCTGTTGAGATACCTAAAAACTCAACTATAATTGATCTTGAAGGTAAATCAATTTACCCTTCATTTATTGATATATATTCTAAGTTTGGAGTTAAGGCTCCAGAAAGAAAATCTGGAGACAGAAGATCTCCTCAATATAACAATACAAGAAAAGGTTATTACTGGAACGACCACATAAGACCAGAACAAAATGCTATAGAATTTTTTAAATATGATGACAGAAAAGCAAAAGAATTAATAAAAAATGGTTTCGGTGCTGTTAATACCCACCTAAGCGATGGTATAATTAGAGGAAAAGGTGTTTTAATTGCACTAACCGATAGTGGCGACTCAAATAACATTATTGATGATAACTCAACTCAATATCTTTCATTATCTAAGAGTGTTACTTCAAGTCAATCATATCCATCATCAATTATGGGTGTATTTGCATTACTTAAGCAAGTCTACTTTGATGCCGAATGGTATTCAAAAGGGCTATCTAAAACAAATGACAAATCTTTAGAAGCGTTAAATGAGAATAAAAATTTAATTCAAATATTCGAAGCAAAAAACAAGATAAACTCACTAAGAATTGATAAAATTGGAGATGAATTTGATATTCAATATGTTTTATTAGGAGGCGGAGATGAATATGAAAGAATTGAGGAAATAAAAGCTACAAATGCTAGCTACATTTTACCAGTCAATTTTCCAGATGCCTATGATGTTGAAGACACTTACTCTGCAAATATATTACAACTTTCAGATATGAGAGAGTGGAACCAAAAACCTACTAATCCTAGTCATTTAGAAAAAAATAATATAGTGTTCGCAATTACACTAGATGGATTAAAATCACCAAATAATTTAAAGGAAAATATTATTAAAGCAATAGATCATGGATTAACTAAAGAAAAAGCATTAGAAGCACTGACTAGTATTCCAGCCAAATTAATAGGTAGAAATGATGTCTTAGGTTATTTGAAAAAAGACTATTTAGCCAATTTCTTAATAACCTCTGGAGAAATATTTGATAACAATACAGTTATCTATGAAAATTGGGTTAAAGGAAATAGAAATATTATCAACTCGATGGAGATAAAAGATATTCGAGGTAAATATAAATTAACAGTCGGAGATAAAAATACTGTTTTAGATATTTCTGGAAAACTTGAAAAGCCAAAAGCTAAATTAAAAGATTCCACATTAACTGTTAAAAAATTATCTTATAAAGGTGGGTGGCTAAATATGACTGTTAATGATGATTCTAACTTTATAAGAATCAGCTTAAGAGTTAACAAAGAAAATAATAACCTAAATGGAAAAGCTTACTATTCAGATGGAAGTGTGAGTAATCTTAATGTTGATTTCTTTGAAAAACAAATAAATGATACAAAAAAATCAAAAGAAAAGATTACAAAAGAAATAAATATAGTCCCTATTACATATCCTAATATGGCTTATGGGTTTGGCAAATTACAAGAGAGTCAAGATATACTTATAAAAAACACAACAGTTTGGACTAACGAAATTCAAGGAGTTTTAAAAAATACAGATGTATTAATAACTAAAGGAAAGATCTCTAAAGTTGGAATTAACTTAAAGTATAAAAGTGCACTAGTAATTGATGGAACCGGCAAACATCTTACCTCTGGAATAATTGATGAACATTCGCATATAGCTGCATCTAGTATTAATGAAGGTGGACACAATTCATCAGCCGAGGTCACCATAGAAGAAGTCATAGATCCTGAAGATATAAATATCTATAGAAATTTAGCTGGAGGAGTTACAACAATACAAATTCTTCATGGATCTGCAAATCCAATCGGGGGTAGATCAGCAATAATAAAACTTAAATGGGGTGAAAATGCAAATAATTTGATTTTCAAGAACTCTCCTAAATTTATAAAATTTGCTTTAGGGGAAAATGTAAAACAATCAAATTGGCAAAGCTACAATAGGTTTCCTCAATCCAGAATGGGAGTTGAACAACTTTATGTAGATTATTTTACCAGAGCAAAAGAATATGATAGAATAAAAAAATCTGGAAATATTTATAGAAAAGATTTAGAATTGGAAGTATTAGCAGAAATTTTAAATAAGCAAAGGTTTATTAGTTGTCACTCATATGTCCAAAGTGAGATAAACATGTTAATGAAAGTAGCCGAAAAATTTAATTTTAAAATAAATACTTTTACGCATATTTTAGAAGGATATAAAGTTGCAGATAAAATGAAAGAACACGGAGTTGGAGCTTCAACTTTTAGCGATTGGTGGGCATACAAATTTGAAGTGAATGATGCTATTCCTTACAATGCGTCCATATTACACAATGCTGGGGTTACAACTGCTATAAATAGTGATGATGCTGAAATGTCAAGAAGGTTAAACCAAGAAGCTGCAAAAACTATCAAATATGGGGGATTAAGCGAAGAAGATGCCTGGAAAACCGTAACTCTAAACCCAGCAAAACTTCTTAGAATTGATGATAAAGTTGGAAGTATTAAAATTGGAAAGGATGCAGATGTTGTTTTGTGGAATCAAAATCCATTATCTGTTTATGCAATAGCTGAAAAAACTATCATAGATGGAGCAATATATTTTGACAAAGAAAGAGATAAAAAACTTCGAGAAGAAATTAAAGAGGAGAGAAACCTTCTTATTAATATGATGATGGAAGAAAAAAATAAAGGTGGAAATACTCAACCGGTAAAAAGAAAATTTAAAACATTATTAACCTGTGAATCAATATAATCAAATGAAAAAAGTAGCAAACATATTAATAGCGGTAACTTTTATAAGTACTCAACTATTTGCACAACAAACTCCGGGTAATGTTCAAAAAGAAGCAATTACTCTTTTAGGTGGTATAGCACATATCGGTAATGGAACTGTAATCAAAAATAGCGCTATCATATTCGAAGATGGAATTATTAAAGCCTGTGTTGATGCTGACAAATCTAGAATAGCATATAAAGGGGAAATTATTAATATAAAGGGGCAGCATGTTTATCCTGGATTTATAGCAGCAAATACATCTCTTGGATTAGTTGAAGTAGATGCTGTAAGGGCTAGTGATGACAAAGAAGAAATAGGGAAAAATAATCCAAATATCAATAGTTTAATAGCCTATAATGCTGAATCAAAAGTTGTTGAATCAATGAGGCCAAATGGGGTTTTAATAGCTCAAGTATCACCTGGTGGAGGTAGAATTTCTGGAGCATCTTCTATAGTTCAACTAGATGCATGGAATTGGGAAGATGCCACAATAAAAACCAATGATGGAATACATTTAAACTGGCCTAATAGCTTTTCAAGAGGAAGATGGTGGTTAGGTGAATCTAGAGGTTTTAAACAAAATCCGAAATATAATAACGAGATAGATGAATTAACAGATTATTTTGAAGAATCTGTAACTTATCTAGGTGGTAATAAAACTATGAAAAATTTAGCTTTTGAAGCCATGAGTGGTTTATTTAACAATAGTCAATCGCTGTTTATTCATGTAGAGGATGAAAAGGGAATTGTTGATGCTGTTAATTTTTCTAATAATTTTAAGATCACAAATATTGTTATAGTAGGAGGTTATCAAGCTCATTTAGTAACAGATTTTTTAATAAAGAATAACGTATCAGTACTATTACAACACACACATAGTTTGCCTAATTTTGAAGATGAAGATTATGATTTTACATTCAAAAATCCGAAAAAATTGCTTGATGCAGGTGTATTAGTAGGAATACACACAGGAGATGCAGCTAATTTTCAAACAAGAAATTTACCTTTTTATGCTGGACAAGTAGCTGCTCAAGGAGTAGAAAAAGAAATCGCATTGCAATTGATAACATTTAATACTGCAAAGATATTGAGAATTGATCAGAAACTTGGAACATTAGAAGTTGGAAAAGATGCAACTTTATTTGTAAGTAAAGGAGATGCTTTAGATATGAAAACAAACCATTTGACTAGTGCTTTTATTTCGGGTAGAAAAATAAGTTTAGAAACTCATCAAACAGAACTTTGGAAAAGATATTCAAAGAAATATCAATTGACTAATTAATTAGATGAATAGAAAGTTACTAAGTGTTAACAATAAAAAAGTAAAAGAGTTTTACCAACTGACTTTAAAATCCAAACATAGAAAGAACTCTAATTCGTTTCTTATAGAGGGTTTAAGGGAAATTAAACTAGCATTAAATAATAATTATGAAATTAAACAATTATTATTTTGCCCTAATATAATTAAGGAGATTGATTTAGATAAATTAATAGATTCTAAAATCGAGAAAACAGAAGTTTCTATGGAGGTATATCAAAAACTAGCATATAGAAATTCTACCGAAGGATTAATAGCAATCTCAAATTTCAAAGATCATAAGCTTGAAAATTTAAAATTTAAATCTAAAAACCCATTAGTAGTAGTAATCGAAGCTCCAGAAAAGCCTGGCAATATAGGAGCAATACTTAGAACAACTGATGCTGCAAATATTGAAGCTGTTATCATCGCTAACCCTAAAACTGATCTATACAATCCAAACATAATAAGATCAAGTGTTGGGTGTTTATTTACAAATAGTATTTACTGTGGAAACACTACGGAAGTTATCTCTTTTTTAAAAAATAATAATGTTAATATCTATGCTGCTTCACTGCAAGCAAAAGAGCACTACCATAATCAAAATTACAAAGAATCTAGTGCTATAATAATTGGAACAGAAGACAATGGTCTCTCTAAAGAATGGACAGATAATTCATTTAAAAATATAATAATTCCAATGCAAGGAGACATAGATTCTCTAAACTTATCCAATGCAGCTGCTATTCTAATTTTTGAAGCAAAACGACAAAGAAACTTCTCATAAAAATATCTACAATACTATAGGCTAATAGAATAGTTTGTGTTATTTTTAATATATATGCCATTAACTGAAGTCGAAATAGAAAATAATGCAATAGCTAAAGAGTACAAGGAACTTCTGAGAATTAGTTACCAAACTCTATCAGCAGCTGACAAAAAGTTAATCAGAAAAGCTTTTGATCTTGCTGTTGAAGCGCATAATGGTCAAAGAAGAAAATCTGGAGAAGCTTATGTTTTTCACCCAATAGCTGTAGCAAAAATTGTATCGTCTGAAATAGGACTTGACGCAACATCAATAGCTGCTGCATTAATTCATGATGTAGTTGAAGACAACGAAAATTACACAATAAATGACATTGAGCAAATGTTTGGTAAAGTTGTTGCTAAAATTGTTCATGGACTTACAAAGATTTCTAAACTAAGTAAAAGTTCCGATGTTTCGTTACAAGCAGAGAATTTCAAAAAAATGCTACTAACACTTAACGATGATGTTAGAGTTATTATAATAAAAATTGCAGATAGATTACATAATATGCAAACTATGCATGCTATGAAGCCCGATAAACAAATTAAAATTGCTTCAGAGACACTTTATATTTATGCCCC
>TARA_B110000908_G_scaffold144984_1_pt1 | contig 11641 bp, 12 predicted proteins | sample TARA_B110000908 | Tara Oceans TARA_B110000908 (sample SAMEA4398067) | marine metagenome | biome: Polar Biome; feature: [DCM] deep chlorophyll maximum layer (ENVO:01000326); material: water (ENVO:00002006), including particulate matter (ENVO:01000060) such as... | depth 36 m
TTAAAGGTTACGTTCCAAATGACCCAAACGGGTATGCAATTGCAAGCCTTCTACGCAAGTTGAGCCGATGTTAGCTGTCGTATTGCACAACCTCGTATTCAATCCCGTCACGGTCATCGAAGTAAAACCGCTGGCCGGGCTCGTAGTCATAGTGTTCCCCTGGGACAAAACCGGCATCCTTTACCCATTGTCGCATGGTTTCAATATCGTCGACAACCACAGCGATGTGATTAAGCCCGCCAATCGTATGATAGCTTATTTCTTTCGGGGGCTGCGATGTCTGCTCTTGATAGAGGGCAAGGTAGCGGTCTTTGGTCCCAACGTGAATCGATTGTCCCGACGTCTTGCTGTCGCCCCGCCACCTAACGTGCCATCCAAATAGTTCAATCATCCATGCGGCAGTGGCCTCGATATTCGAGACGGTGCAATTTGTATGTTCTAAATGGGCAGTCATTGGGCGTCCTTTCTGGGTTGATTTTTCCACCGTAATTTCTAAACCTAACTTTAGGTCAAGAGTTTTTTTTGGAGGGTGAAATGGCAAAAGATGGAATGACAATTGGCGCGCTGGCGACACGTACGGGATTGGCAGTTTCAGCAATCAGGTATTACGAGGCCCAAGGTCTGATCCGCCCTTGGCGCAATGAAGGTGGTCAGCGACGGTTCGAACGCGCCGACCTGCGCCGCCTTAGTTTTGTGATGATCGCGCAGCAGTTTGGGTTCACGTTGCCACAGATAAAGGAACAGTTGGATGCGCTGCCAAATAGAAGGACGCCTACCAAGACGGATTGGGCAAACATTAGCCTAACCTTTCGTACGTCATTGGATGCGCGGATTAATACGTTGACAAAGCTTCGCGATAATCTGGATGGATGCATTGGGTGTGGATGCCTTAGTTTGCCAAAATGTACGCTGTATAATCCAGCTGATAGCGCTGCACTGAAAGGGCAGGGGCCTAGGTATCTAATGGGCGATGATCCTGCGATTTGACCATGTGTGGTGCAATCTGTCGCCACATGGTCGATTTCAGCGTATCCATGGGAAATACATCTGATTTACGTTGTGTCGAGATTGCATTGATTTGCCTGCTACGGTAGCCAGTAACGAAAGATTATTGCGTCATGGCCACCTGTGTCAGACGCCTATGAAAAGGGAGCCCATCAGATGGCCGATATTGAACGCGAAACAATGGATTATGACGTTGTCATCGTTGGTGCAGGCCCTGCGGGTCTGTCAGCGGCTATTCGTCTGAAGCAGCTGGACCCAGACTGTACTGTTGTGGTGTTGGAAAAAGGGTCCGAAGTGGGCGCACATATCCTTTCAGGTGCGGTTCTGGACCCGTGTGGTTTGGACGCGTTGATCCCTGATTGGAAAGCCAAAGGCGCGCCTTTGAACACACCAGTTAAAGAAGACAACTTCTATGTGATGGGTGAAGCTGGCCAAATGAAGTTGCCAAACTTCATCATGCCACCCTTGATGAGCAACCACGGCAACTACATCGTTTCGATGGGTAACGTATGTCGCTGGATGGCTGAACAAGCCGAAGAAATGGGTGTCGAAATTTTCCCCGGCATGTCCTGTTCCGAACTGGTTTATGGCGACAATGGCGAAGTCAAAGGCGTCGTTGCAGGTGTCTTCGGGTTGGAAGCAGACGGTTCAATCGGCGAAAACACCGAACCTGGAATGGAATTGAACGGCAAGTATGTGTTCCTGTCTGAAGGTGTGCGCGGGTCATTGTCCAAACAAGTTATTGAGAAATACGATCTAGCGGCGGATTGTGACGTGCCTAAGTTTGGTCTTGGCATGAAAGAAATCTGGGAAATCGATCCAGACAAACACAAAGAAGGCACTGTGACCCACACGATGGGTTGGCCCTTGGGCACGAAAAATACTGGCGGTACGTTCATTTACCACCTCGAAAACAATCAAGTTTATGTCGGCATGATCGTCGATTTGAACTATAAAAATCCGCACCTGTTCCCCTACATGGAATTCCAGCGCTTCAAACATCACCCAATGATTGCTGATTTGCTCGAAGGCGGCAAACGCGTTGCATATGGTGCGCGTGCTGTGACCAAAGGTGGGTTCCAGTCCATCCCGAAATCTGCGTTCCCCGGTGGTGCATTGTTGGGCTGCTCCGTTGGTTTGGTGAACTTGCCACGTATCAAAGGCAACCATAACGCGATGTTGTCCGGCAAAGCGGCAGCTGAATCCGCGATGAAAGCGATCAAGGCGGATCGTAGCGGCGATGTGCTTGAAGATTACAACGCAGAGCTGCGCAGCGGGCCGATTGGCAAAGACCTAAAGAAAGTGCGCAATGTTGCACCGCTTAATGGTCGTTTTGGGTTGCTAGGTGGTCTGACCATCGGTGGCTTTGATATGTGGTGCAATACATTGGGCTTCTCGTTGCTGGGTACGTTGAAGCACGGCAAAACTGACGCGCAAGCGACAGAAGAAGCCAGCAAACACAAGGTGATCGACTATCCAAAACCAGACGGCAAGCTGTCGTTTGATCGCCTTACCAATGTTGCTTTCTCGTTCACCAATCACGAGGAATCGCAACCAGCCCACCTGCATTTGATGGACCCAACTGTGCCTGTCGGTGTGAACCTTGAAAAATACGCAGGCCCATCAGCGCGGTATTGCCCTGCCGGTGTGTACGAATTCGTTGAAGAAGCGGGCAAAGACACCAAATTTGTCATCAACTTCCAAAACTGTGTGCATTGCAAAACATGTGACATCAAAGACCCAAGCCAGAACATCAACTGGACAACGCCACAAGGCGGCGATGGACCGAACTATCCGAACATGTGATTTGCGGAATATCTGAATGATTTGAAAGGCGGGCCAAGGCTCGCCTTTCTTTTTGCCAATCACGCAGCTGTGCTCTGAATTTGGCAGGTAGAGCCGCCAAGCCATTGCACCTTTTCACTGACCTGCTAGCTTTGCGATCAAATCAAATGTGAGGCACCCTTGTGATCCGATTTCTGATGTCTACAGCTTTGGCTGCGACCCTTTCCTTTGCTATTGGTGCGCCACAAGCATCGGCGCAAAGTGTTTCAGGTGCTTATCTGGCAGGCCGCCAGGCCGCATCACAAAGCGATTTTGCACAAGCTTCGCAATATTTCGTCAAAGCACTTGCACGGGACCGCAACAATCCAGAATTGATGGAGGGGGCAACGCTTTCGTTCTTGTCATTGGGCCAGATTGAACGCGGTGTGCCTATTGCTAAGGCTATCGAACAAGCGGGATTGCGTAGCCAAACAGGCAGCATGGTGTTGATCGCGGATCTGGTGATGCGCGAAGACTATGACGGTGTGATTGCGCGCGACGGTGAAGGCGATGGCATTGGCCCTTTGGTCGATTCACTCGTTTCCGCATGGGCAAAGTTAGGGCAGGGCAAAGCTGCCGCTGCGTTTGAAGGATTTGATGAAGTCGCTAAGCAACCCGGCATGGCGGGGTTCGCGATCTATCATAAAGCGATGGCCTATGCTGTGGTGGGCGATTTTGACAGCGCAGACAAATTGTTCTCGGATGAAGACGCGGGTGCAGCCACCAGCACACGTCGCGGTGCAATGGCGCGGGCCGAAGTCTTGTCGCAACTTGATCGCAATGCCGATGCTATTGCCTCGTTAAAGTTTGCTTTTGGGGATGTAACGGATCCAGAGTTAAGCAAGCTTATGGATGCTTTGGAAACGGGTGAAACGGTTCCCTTCACCCACGCTAAATCTGCGAAAGATGGCGTGGCCGAGGTGTTTTATTCCCTTGCAGGTGCGTTGCGCGGCGAAGCTGGAGCCGACTATACGTTGCTTTACGGGCGCGTGGCTTATGCACTGCGTCCCGATCACATCGACGCCTTGTTACTGAATGCAGCTTTGCTGGAAGAGTTAGGTCAGTTCGACCTTGCGATTACGGCATATAAAAAGGTTCCAACAGATCACACTGCATCACATGCCGCCGAATTAGGTCGCGCCGCAGCGCTGCGGCGCGCAGGCAAACCCGATGCGGCAATCGAGGTGTTGGAACAGCTCGCGCGCCGTTTCCCTGACATGGGGCAGGTACATTCGACTTTGGGTGATGTGTTGCGTGGACAAGATGCCTTTGGCGAAGCGGTTACCTCTTACGACAAGGCATTAGAATTGACGCCGGAAGGCGCACGAAGCCGTTGGTTTGTATTGTATGCCCGCGCTATTTCCCATGAACGGCTCGACAATTGGGAATTGGCCGAAGCTGACTTTCGTGCGGCCTTGGTCCTTAACCCTGAACAGCCGCAAGTCCTGAATTATCTGGGATATTCGATGGTCGAAAAGCAGGTCAATCTTGATGAAGCGCTAAATATGATCGAACGGGCCGTTGCTGCACGGCCAAACAGCGGTTTTATCGTGGACTCGCTAGGTTGGGTTCTGTTCCGGTTGGGGCGTTATTCTGAAGCTGTCATTCATATGGAAAACGCAGTTGCCTTGATGCCCGTCGATCCCGTGGTCAATGATCACTTGGGTGACGTTTATTGGTCGGTTGGTCGTACACGTGAAGCGGAATTCCAATGGAGCCGTGCCTTGTCATTTGTTGATCCAGCAGACGCCGACGGCGAAGCCGATCCAGACCGCATTCGCCGCAAGCTGGAAATCGGATTGAACGCTGTATTGGCTGAAGAAGGGTCTGACCCTTTAAAAGTTGCGAATGACGATTGAGGTTTTCGCACCTGCAAAGGTTAATCTAACGCTGCATGTGACGGGGCAGCGGGAAGACGGCTATCATCTGCTAGATTCATTAGTGGTCTTCGTTGATGTGGGGGATCAGTTGCGGTTGACGCAATCTGACCAGATGTCATTGAAGGTGACGGGGCCGTATGCGAGTGGTGTTCCGACAGACAGTAGCAATCTGGTTTGGCGAGCGGCCGTACTTTGCGGATTAACTACAGATGTCGTTCTGGAAAAATATCTGCCAAATGCGGCTGGTATTGGTGGTGGCTCAGCAGATGCCGCAGCAGTCGTTCGTGCCGCAACGCAGCTGGGGTATGCCGCGCAGGGGGACGGTGCGTCCCTTGGGGCTGATGTTCCAGTTTGCATGTCATCCGCGCCGCAGCGGATGCAAGGCATTGGCGAACGCTTGATGTCAGTTGACGACTTGCCAGACATTTGGATGGTTCTAGTTAACCCCCGGATCGGGGTTCCAACGCCTGCGATTTTTTCCAAATTGAAGAATAAATCAAATGCCCCGATGGCCGATATTTTACCGGATTGGACAAACTTCGACAATTTTTGCACGTGGCTTGGCGATCAGCGCAACGATCTGGAAACGCCTGCAATTGGAATTCAACCGATCATCGCAGATGTCCTAGGTACCCTTTCAGATGCATCTTTGGCCCGCATGACTGGGTCTGGCGCGACGTGTTTTGGACTTTACCCATCCGCACATGCCAGCGCGACAGCCGCCGCACGGATAAAAAGGGACAATCCTGACTGGTGGGTTGCAGGTGCTAAGGTTCTCAAGGGTTAGTTGATCCGTTCGACCACGTAGTCGGCCAAATCAATTAACATTTGTTTGACGGGATGATCGGGCAATGCCGACAAGGCGCGGGTGCTTTTTGTGGCCCAGGCCACAGCTTCATCGCGTGTGTCGCTAAGGGCGTCGTGCTTGTGCAGTAACGCCAAGGCTGCGTCTAAATCGCCGTCTTTTTGTTGGCCCTTTTCAATGGTGCGTTTCCAGAATGCATGTTCTTCAGCGTCAGCCTTCGCGATGGCCTTGATCACGGGCAACGTCAACTTGCGCTCACGGAAATCATCACCAATGTTCTTGCCGGTCGCGGATGACTGACCTTGATAATCCAGCAGATCATCAACGATCTGGAAGGCAACACCCAACGCATCGCCGTAGTCATACAGCGCTTTAACCAGATCATCGTCAGCACCTGCAATCACACCACCAACTTCTGTGGCGGCAGAGAACAGCGCAGCAGTTTTCCCACGGACGATTTGAAGATATATCCCCTCGTTTGTTTTCAGATCTTGGGCTGCAGTCAACTGCAACACTTCGCCTTCGGCAATCGTGGCAGATGCGTTTGCCAAAATATCAAGGACGCGGAGCGATCCTGTTTCGACCATCAATTGGAACGAACGCGAGAACAGGTAATCGCCCACAAGGACAGACGACTGATTGTCCCACAACAAGTTCGCAGTCGGGCGGCCACGACGCTGTGCGCTTTCATCGACGACGTCATCGTGCAGAAGGGTCGCGGTGTGAATAAACTCAACTGTCGCCGCAAGGTGAATATGAAAAGGGCCATCATATCCACACAAATGTGCAGCCGCCAAAGTGAGCATCGGGCGCAAACGTTTGCCGCCTGCCTCAACCAAATGCGCGGTCACTTCAGGAATGCGGGGCGCGTGTTCGGACGCCATACGCGCGCGGATCAACGTGTTCACGGCATCCAGATCCTTGGCCAGATATGCAGCCAGTTGATCGTGTGGTTTTTGCTGTGCGGTGTTGCTCATTGTTGTATTGGCCATCAGTTATCCCCGGGTGGCCCCTCGACTGTGGGGCCGCATGTCTCTACATCATTTCGTATGAAAGAACTATTACGCAGCAACGACCCGACGATCATCGCTTTTGCCACAGCCCTTCTGTCTGGCGAGGATATAGCCTGCTTTCAAATGGACGTAAATATGAGCGTGCTTGAAGGCGGCATCGGAATTTTCCCTAGGCGGCTGATGGTGCGATCTAACGAGTATGAAGCGGCGGTTCGCGTGATGACCGACAATGACATACCATTGGGGCAATGAGCAATTTTGACGATCTAACTGAAGATGCCTTCTTGGGCGGTAAGGTTCAATTATTACAGCCTAAAATTGGATATCGTGCGGGTGTTGATCCTGTGTTCTTGGCAGCAAGCGTAAATGCGTCGGCAGGACAGTCAGTGTTGGATTTGGGCTGTGGTGTCGGGGCTGCGGCATTGTGTCTTGGCGCACGTGTACCTGGCGTAAAATTGACCGGTGTCGAACGCCAATCAGAATACGCTGAACTGGCGCGACGAAATGGGTTGGAGACGGTTTGCGCTGACCTTTCCGATTTACCAGATGTGATACGGCAAAAGCAGTTCGATCATGTTATTGCAAACCCGCCCTATTTTGACCGTAACTCCAGTGTTGCTGCACGTGACCTCGGACGGGAAGGTGCGTTGGGTGAAGACACCCCATTGTTGGTTTGGATGAAGGTGGCCGCTAAACGTCTAAAACCCAGAGGGTACGTGCATTTTATCCACCGTATTGAACGACTGCCTGACCTGATGGCTGCTGTGCCCTCCGATTTGGGCAGCGTTCAAGTTTTGCCATTGGCACCGCGTGTCGGACGCAAGGCTGAACTGGTGATTTTGAGGGCCCGCAAAGACGGACGCGCTGCATTTGAATTATTTTCACCGCGTATTTTGCACCGCGGCGAACGCCATGAACGTGATGGCGACAGCTACATTCCTGAAATCAAAGCAGTTCTAAGAGACGGCGCTGCGCTTAAGTTTTAATCACCTGGTAATTCCTTCCATGATCATAATGCAGCTGCGGCGTGACAGATCGATTTTTTCGTGATTCACTGTCCGTACAACTTATCAGCAAGGAGGATTGAATGAGCTTAAACTCGCATCTGGAAGAACTGAAAAGAAAACATACCACCCTTAGTCATGCGGTTGAAACGGCCCAACGCGGGCCAGCCAGTAATGACTTAGAAGTGGCAAGCATGAAAAAGAAAAAGCTTCGAATAAAAGAACAAATCTCGCGATTGTCGAATTAGATGAAAAAAGGCCGGACCACGCTAATGGTCCGGCCTTAGATTTTCCAATTTTCTCGTCTTAGACGAAGAACTGACCACCATTCGCTGTAATGGTAGAGCCATTGATAAATCCAGAATCGTCAGAGGCAAGGAAGACAACACAACGTGCTATTTCTTCTGGTTCACCCAAGCGACCAGTTGGGATTTGCGCGATGATGCTTTCGCGTACTTTTTCTGGAACAGCCATAACCATATCCGTTCCGATATAGCCTGGGCAAATTGCGTTGGCCGTAATGCCAGCGCGCGCGCCTTCTTGGGCCAATGATTTCACAATGCCCAGATCGCCAGCTTTTGTTGCTGCATAGTTTACCTGTGCGAACTGACCTTTTTGGCCATTGATTGAACTGATGACCACAACTCGTCCAAACTTGCGTTCGCGCATACCGTTCCACACTGGATGAACCGTGTTGAAAACACCCGTTAGGTTCGTATCGACCACTTCATGCCATTGTTCCGGCGTCATGCGGTGGAACGGCGCATCGCGTGTGATGCCTGCGTTTGCGACGACAACTTCTACGGGGCCAAGGTCAGCTTCGACTTGAGCGATGCCTGCGGTGCTTTCCTCGTAGCTTGCTACGTTCCATTTGTAGGTTTTTATACCGGTTTCGGCGGTGAATTTTGCAGCGGCTTCGTCATTGCCTGCATATGTTGCGGCAACGGAATAGCCAGCGTCTTTCAACGCGGTTGAGATTGCGGCACCGATCCCTCGGGATCCACCAGTGACAAGAGCGACGCGAGACATATTGAAAACTCCTAAAATTTGCATTCGAAAGGTTGTTACGAAATTTATATATCCTGCGCAACAATATTGCGCAGTCAGTGTGGGTATTTTTCTTAATATGAAAAGTTTAAGTGCGAAAGGCGACACTGGTTGTGCCGCCTTTGCTTTGGTCTAGAATTTAGTTACGGGCGTTCAAGGCACATCGCCACGCCCATACCGCCACCGATACAAAGTGTAGCGAGGCCCTTTTTGGCACCGCGGCGCTTCATTTCGAACAACAGTGTGTTCAAGATGCGTGCACCAGAGGCACCGATCGGGTGACCAATTGCAATCGCGCCGCCGTTGACGTTCACAACTGCAGGATCCCAGCCCATTTCTTTGTTCACAGCACAGGCTTGGGCCGCAAACGCTTCGTTGGCTTCGACCAAATCAAGGTCTTCTGCTTTCCAGCCAGCTTTTTCCAAAGCTTTGCGGCTGGCGTGAATTGGACCAACGCCCATGATTGCTGGATCAAGACCCGCTGTTGCGTAGGATGCAATGCGTGCCAATGGTTCGATGCCACGCTTTTCAGCAGCATCAGCAGTCATCAACAAAGCGGCGGCGGCACCGTCGTTCAGGCCAGAAGCGTTGGCGGCAGTAACAGAGCCTTCTTTAGCAAATGCAGGGCGCAGCTTTTGCAACGATTCCAACGTTGCGCCATGCCGGATGTATTCGTCTGCATCGACAATGATGTCGCCTTTACGGGTTTTGACAGTAAACGCTGCGATTTCATCCGCAAATTTGCCAGCCTTTTGGGCGGCTTCTGCTTTGTTTTGCGAGGCAACAGCGAATGCGTCCTGCATTTCACGGCTGATCTGCCATTTCTCAGCAACGTTTTCAGCTGTTTGGCCCATGTGGTAGCCGTTGAAGGCGTCCCAAAGACCGTCACGGATCATGGTGTCGATGTACTTCATATCGCCCATTTTATGGCCAGCACGGAGGTGCGCAGCATGTGGGCTGAGGGTCATGTTTTCTTGGCCACCAGCAGCGATGATGTCCGCGTCACCCAATTGGATGTGCTGCGCGGCCAGTGCAACTGCGCGCAATCCAGAACCACACACTTGGTTGATTGACCATGCGGATGCTTCTTGAGGCAGGCCTGCGTTAATGTGCGCTTGGCGTGCTGGGTTTTGGCCTTGTGCGGCAGTCAAAACTTGGCCCAAAATTGTCTCGGAAACCTCAGATTTATCGATGCCTGCGCGCTCTACAATGGCTTCCAATACTGCCGAACCCAAATCATGGGCTGGCGTGTTGGCGAAGGCACCGCCGAAGCTGCCTACAGCCGTACGTGCGGCGGATGCGATGACGATGTTTGTCATGGTAATGTGTCCTCTACCTGTTTTGGCAGAAAAGCATTCTCATTGATTAAATAACCCATCCAAAGCCTCCCCGCCTTGAGGGTTGTTAGCCCATCTGCCGCGCTGCGGCAACTGACAGGGTGTCTCAGTTGGAAATCAAGATGCAGCTTGTTGTGTGGGCTCGGTCGTCCATCGTGGGCGTGTTGACGGCGCACCGAAAAAATATCCTTGTAAACAATCGGTTCCCAAAGCAATCAGGGTTTCTGCTTCTGCGCGTGTTTCGACAAATTCTGCAACGGTTAACATGTCGAAATGTTTTGCGATGCTAATCATCGCCTTTACCAAGGCTTGGTTGTCGGGGTCTTTATCAATGGATTTGATGAATTGACCATCAATTTTCAGGACATCAAAGAGGAAATCCTTGAAATACCGCAAGGCCGTGTGACCTGACCCAAAATCATCCAATGCAAAGCTAACCCCAAGCAGCTGAAACTCATCCATAAATTTGACGACTTTTTGGGGAGAGCCCATCGCGGAGCTTTCTGTAATCTCAAGGATCAACCGTTCGGCAATGGTGACGTCCCGTTCGATCCACCGATAAAAATTCTGCTTCCAAGGGCCAAACCCAATGCTATGGGCGGACATATTGATCGAAAGGCGCAGGCCCTGATTTTCAAATAGTGCTTTCAATCCCATATTCAGCGAAAGAGAATCGATTTTACAGCCCAGTTCTGTGCCCTCAATAACTCCAATGAAATCTTTTGCGGGGATGATGCGCCCTGTTTCGTCCAAAACGCGAATAAGGCCTTCGTAAAAGCCAACTTTACTTTGGTCGTTGGACATCATCACAGGTTGGTAGGCCAGTAATGTGTTTTTGTGTTCGATTGCCGCCCGCACCATTTCCACAGTCGCGCGATCACGGTTCTCGATTGCTATATCAAGCGGGCTTTGCGCGATGTTGGGCGGTTTGTGCCCCTGTTTGTGCTGACGATTCACTATTAGTGGCCTCCTTGTCCTTACCTTTTATCATTGAGCGTTATCATCTAACATTGTCTTAAATTTCGCTTTTGGATCTAATTGGCGGACAGTTTGAATAGAAAGCGATTACTATGGAGCGATGCGGTTGGGCGGGGCCTGAACAGATATACCGTGATTACCATGATACAGATTGGGGCGTTCCCGAATATGATAGCCGCGCGTTGTGGGAGAAGTTGGTTCTAGATGGATTCCAAGCGGGGTTAAGTTGGCTTACGATATTGAAAAAGCGCGAAAATTTCCGCGAATCGTTCGCTGGTTTTGATCCCAACATTATTGCGACTTGGGGTGAAGACGATGTGGCGCGTTTGTTGCAAAATGCAGGAATTATTCGGCATCGCGGTAAGATCGAAGCGACCATTGGAAATGCCCGCGTCTGGCAAAAGATCGAACAGCGTGAAGGATTTGATACGTTTTTATGGAATTATGTTGGTGGAACGCCACTGCAAAATCGCTGGAAAACCCAAGGTGACGTCCCCGCATTCACTCCTTTATCCACGCAAATTTCGAAAGACCTTAAGAAAGAAGGCTTTCGATTCTGTGGCCCGACTATTGTTTATGCATTCATGGAAGCGGTCGGGATGGTGAACGATCATTTGGTGACGTGCCCGCGACACGATGAAGTTGTCAAATTAATCCGCTAAATCCCCGTTGACTCGGCGTGTTTGCCCCGTATAAGCGCAACTTCATTGGTGTTGGTGGCCCCTGCAAGGGGATGCCTGTCGGGGTT
>TARA_B110000908_G_C10267685_1_pt1 | contig 11607 bp, 9 predicted proteins | sample TARA_B110000908 | Tara Oceans TARA_B110000908 (sample SAMEA4398067) | marine metagenome | biome: Polar Biome; feature: [DCM] deep chlorophyll maximum layer (ENVO:01000326); material: water (ENVO:00002006), including particulate matter (ENVO:01000060) such as... | depth 36 m
TTTTTTATAATTATTAGCGTCGACAAATTAACTCTTTATATGCATTGCCGCTTGTTTTTATTATTCTTTTTTGAGTTTCGTAATCAACATAAACCAGACCAAAACGTTTCGAATAGCCTTCTGCCCACTCGAAATTGTCCATCAAAGACCAGGCAAAATAACCTTGTACATTGACGCCTTGTTTAATGGCATTATTGACTGAATTCAAATGTTGTTGGTAATAATCTACCCTATCGAGATCATTTACACTACCGTCAATAATTTTATCAGCCATTGCTGCACCATTTTCAGTAATATAAATAGGGGGTAAGTCGTAAGTATTATTTAATGTTACTAGTAATTCACTGAACGCTTGTGGATAGATTTCCCAGCCAATATCTGTTTTTGGCTCTGGAGGTTCAACTTGCTCAAATCTTTCATTTTCAATGCTTTTATAGATAGCTCTGCTATAGAAATTCACCCCTAAAAAGTCAGTGGGTTGTGAAATGATCTCCATATCGCCCTCTTTTACTTCAGGATGATGCTCAAGCGGTAATTGATTTAATATTGCGGGGTACTCACCATGATAAATAGGCTTTATATACCATTGATTAAAATAATCGTCAGCAAAATCGCTAGCGTGTTTATCGGCTTTACTCGAAGTTGCCGGATAACATGGTGTAAAGTTAAGAACAATACCATTTAAGGTGTTTGGGCTGTTTATAGCAAGCACTTTCATCGCCAGTCCATGGGCAAGCAATAAATGATGTGCTGCTTTTTTACCAAACTCTTTACCGATAATGCCAGGTGCATGAATACCGATTTCGTATCCTAAAAATGCACTACAAAAGGGTTCATTTAATGTGGCATAAGAATAAACGAGATCACCAAAAGCTTGGCTAATTTTATCGGTGTACTCACTAAATTTATAAGCGGTATCTCTGTTTAACCAACCACCTTTATCCTCTAAATGCTGGGGGAGATCCCAGTGATAAAGTGTGACAAAGGCTTTTATTTTTTTCGCTTTTAAGCTCTCTAAAATAGCGAGATAAAATGCGACGCCTTCTGAATTAAGCTCTCCAGATTTCTGTATGACCCGTGGCCATGATATTGATAATCGGTAAGCATCAACGCCTAAAGCCGCTATTAATTCTATATCTTGTTGCCAAAGGTTGAAATGGTCACAGGCAAGGTTACCATTTGATTTATCAATAATGGTGTTAGGTTTGCTACAAAAAGTATCCCAAATACAAGGGAGTCGGCTTTCGATACCCCCTTCAATTTGAAATGAGGCTGTTGCCACGCCATAGGTAAAGTCTTGACTTAACATTGCCGAGTTATTGGGTAATGTGAGCTTGCCTATCATGAAATATTACCTGTTTGTTATTTTTTATTATTATATGACATGTAACAAATATATATAAAAGCAGCTATAAAATTCTTGAAAAATCGTTAATGTTAGTTTTTAATAGTAGGAATGAAAGCGCTTACATTGAGATTAGTGCTTTATTTTGTTCAGGTCAATCACTTTTATTCTTCATTAAAAACAAAGGTGGTTATTATATAATTACAAAGTTAATCGACCATTATTTCCTCAAAAAACTGAGTGAATAATGGTCGGTTAACCATAATGAAATTGGAATATCAGGGAACTTATGGCTTCTTCACCAACATCAAGTGCTACTACTCAAGCAATTAATGCCAATCAAAGCGGTGATTACCGTTTTGCTTTGACATCACTCACGACACTTTTTTTTATGTGGGGTTTTATAACGTGTTTAAATGATATTTTGATCCCCCATTTGAAAGGGGTTTTTGATTTATCTTACAGTCAAGCGATGTTGATTCAGTTTTGTTTCTTTAGTGCCTATTTTATCGTTTCTCTCCCATCAGGGATAATTGTTAAAAAACTGGGCTATCAAAAAGGTATTGTCATTGGTTTAGTTGTTGCAGCTGTTGGTTGTTTGAGTTTCTATCCAGCGGCAAGTATGCACAGCTATCCACTATTTTTATTAGCCTTATTTATTCTCGCTAGCGGTATCACCTTATTGCAAGTTTCAGCAAACCCCTATGTCAGTATGCTAGGAAAGCCTAGTACGGCATCTTCAAGGTTAACGATGACCCAAGCGTTTAATTCTTTAGGTACAACCATTGCGCCATTTTTTGGTGCGATGCTTATTTTGAACGAAGCCGCAGACGCTATTTCGGTGCAAGGTTCAGCTGACGCAGTTCAGATGCCTTATGTGTTATTAGCGGCAATGCTATTAATTTTAGCAGCGATTTTTGCTTTGCTTAAGTTACCTAATATGTCAGTGACCAATGAGTCTGAGAGTGAAAAATCGCCAGTAAATGGCAGTGCATGGCAATATCGTCATCTGGTATTAGGTGCGGCGGGTATCTTTGTTTATGTCGGGGCTGAAGTCTCTATAGGTAGTTTTTTAGTGAGTTTTTTTGCGCAGCCTGAAATTGCAGGGCTAGCTGAGTCTCAAGCGGCTAAATATATCGCCTATTATTGGGGTGGCGCGATGGTAGGCCGCTTTATTGGTGCTGCAGTTATGCAAAAAGTTGCTGGGGGCAAGGCCTTAGCTTTCAATGCTGCTTTGGCGGTTATTCTGCTCCTTGTTGCTATTTTATCAACCGGTACATTGGCTATGGTGGCTATTTTATTGGTAGGTTTGTGTAATTCAATTATGTTTCCCACCATTTTTAGTTTAGCGATTAATAGTTTGGGTCAACACACCAGTCAAGGCTCTGCTATCTTATGTTTAGCGATTGTCGGTGGAGCGATTATTCCGCTTATTCAAGGCGTATTAGCCGATAGTATTGGTATACAAGCGTCATTTTTCCTTCCGATAATATGCTACTTATTTATTGCCTATTATGGCCTTTTGGGCAGTAAAGTTAAGCACTTGACTGATTAAGTAATAACTTACAGACATGCAAATAAAATACAGAAGTAACATTATGGAAAATTTTAATTTTATAAAGAGTAAAGCTAGCAGTATTAAACTTAATCGTTTACTACTGTCTAGCCTGGTAGTAACACAATTTTTATTGGGGTGTAGTGACGATAAGCATGTTGCCCATCTAGCAGCTGATACCGTATCAGTTGAACAGTTTACTGACGATAACTCACTAGAAATTTGGCCAAAACTCAATGTCACGCTTAAGCAAGATCCTGTTATTGAAGGTAAAATTAAGGCATTACTAACGAGTATGACCCTTGAACAAAAAGTTGCCCAAATGATCCAACCTGAAATTAGAGATATAACGGTTGACGACATGCGTAACTATGGTTTTGGTTCATATTTAAATGGTGGTGGTGCTTTTCCAAATAATGATAAGCATGCAACACCTAGTGATTGGGTTGAACTTGCTGAAGCAATGTATCAAGCCTCTGTTGATGACGCTATTGATGGCGCAAGTATACCAACAATCTGGGGTACAGATGCGGTACATGGCCATAACAACGTCATTGGTGCGACGCTATTTCCACACAATATCGGTTTAGGGGCAGCGAATAACCCAGAATTAATTGAAAAAATTGCTGCGATAACGGCTAAAGAAGTCATGGCAACCGGTATTGATTGGGTATTTGCACCGACAGTTGCCGTCGTAAGAGATGATCGCTGGGGCAGAACTTATGAAGGCTATTCAGAAGATCCTGAAATTGTACGAATATACTCAAGTGCGATCGTTAAAGGCTTACAGGGGCATATTGATAAAGATTTCCTTGGCGATAACCGTGTCATTAGTACCATCAAACACTTCTTAGGTGACGGTGGTACGCAAGGTGGAGACGACCAAGGGGATAATCTAGACAGTGAACAAGAGTTATTCGATCTTCATGGTCAGGGCTATGTTGGTGGGTTAAACGCTGGCGCACAGTCTGTGATGGCCTCTTTTAACAGCTGGCATGGGGAAAAAATTCACGGTAATAAGTACTTACTTACCGATGTATTAAAAGATCGGATGGGCTTTGATGGTTTTGTTGTTGGCGACTGGAATGGTCATGGCCAAGTAAAAGGTTGTACTAAGGCAAGTTGCCCACAATCGATTAATGCCGGCTTAGATATTTTTATGGTGCCTACGGCTGCATGGAAACCGTTATATGAAAACACTATCGCACAGGTAAGAAGTGGCGAAATCGCTCAATCACGTATTGATGATGCGGTCAGTAGAATTTTGCGTGTTAAATTTCGAGCGGGTATTTTTGATAAACCCAGTCCAGCAAATAGATTACTGTCAGGACAAACGCAATTAATTGGCGCTAAAGCTCATCGAACATTAGCTAAACAAGCGGTAAGGGAATCCTTAGTACTGCTTAAAAACAAAGCAAACATTCTCCCTCTATCACCAAAGCTTCATGTATTAGTCGCTGGGGATGGTGCTGATAATATTAGTAAGCAATCAGGGGGCTGGTCAGTTACTTGGCAAGGCACTAATAATACCAATCAAGACTTTCCTGGCGGCAGTTCAATATATACAGGTATTGAGCAACATGTAAACATGGCGGGTGGTTTGGTTGAATTGAGTGTAGCAGGGCAGTACAAAGTAAAACCTGATGTCGCTATTGTTGTTTTTGGTGAAGAACCTTATGCCGAAGGGCAAGGAGATCTTGACCATATTGAATACCAACAGGGTATTAAGCGCGATCTTGATTTACTCAACAAACTTAAAGCTGAGGGCATTCCCGTGGTCTCGCTATTTATAAGTGGTCGACCTATGTGGGTCAATGCTGAGCTTAATGCTTCTGACGCTTTTGTTGCTGTTTGGTTACCAGGCTCTGAAGGTGACGCTGTTGCCGATGTTTTATTTACTCAAGCCAATGGTGCAATTAATTATGATTTTAAGGGGAAGCTTTCTTATTCTTGGCCTGCAAATTTAGCACAGACAACAGTAAACCGCTTTGATGAAAATTATCAGCCATTATTGCCATACGGTTATGGCTTACAATATGGTGATAAGAACTTACTAGCAGATGATTTAGCGATTAATAAATCAATCACTCAAGCAAGTTTGCAAACATTCACTTTATTTGAAAGTGTTGTTAAAGCGCCATGGGCAATGATGATTTCTGATGGTCGCAGCACCAATAAAATGACAAGTAGTATTTTTGAGAATGAAATAGTGTACCTTCGAACTATTGATAAAGAAGTACAAGAAGACTCTATAAGAGCTGTTTTTAACGGTCAGGGTGAAGGACGTATAGCGTTCACTAACCGTTATCCTACTAACTTTACAGCTTATTTAGAGGCTAAATCGACACTTGAATTAACGGTTCGCTTGCCTATGCAACAAAGCATAACTGAGAAATCACCCATCTATTTATCATTATTGTGTGGTGAAAATTGTGCAGGTAACGTAAATATTACCAATGAACTCTCTAAATTAACGATTAATCAATGGCATACATTATCAATTGATTTACAGTGTTTTGAAAATAATGGGGCTGATATTAGCGAAATTTATACGCCGTTTTCTTTGTCAACGGCTGCTCAATTAAACATCGACTTCACCGATGTAATTATAAAGCCGAATGCAATTAAACAAGCGATGATTTCTTGTCAATAAGGCTTTATTAATAAGTTAAAAAAGGCTCAATTCTCGTCAGTAGATTTGAGCCTTTTTATTCGGGTTGAATCCTGCCGAGTAGACAGTATTAAATGATTATACTTTAGAGCACATCAAGTGCTGCGTTGACTCACGTAAAACTAGTTCTGTTTTAAATAAATTTTGAATAACCAACTCTTTTTGATTGTAAGTGTTCTTTAGTACACATTGAACCGCCATTTTAGCCATTTTGTTAATAGGATTTTCAATGGTCGATAATTGGGGATATAAGTATTCTGAGAAATAAATATTATCAAAACCAATAATGGAACAATCTTCTGGGACCTTGAGATGTTTTTCTCGGGCAACTCTCATTGCGGCTGAAGCCATCTCATCATTTGCACAAACCAGTGCGGTAAAAACCGCTTTATTTTCGAGTAAGCTCAGCATCGCTTGTCGACCACCAATGGTGGTGTAGTCCGCTTCGTAAGATAATTTTTCATCAAATGTTATATTGCTGTCAACAAGGGCATTTTTGTAGCCATTAAGGCGATCAGTTGCATCAGGTTTCCATAATGGACCTGAAATGTACGCAATATGTTGGTGGCCTTGTTCGATCAAATATTGGGTGGCTTGATAGCTACCTAGACTGTTGTCTATATAAATACAATTTTCAGCAATTTCAGCAATGTAACGATTAATAATAACAACTTGAATCGCTTTTTTACTTAAGTTTATTAGGTAGTCATCAGAAACAAAGTCGGCACACAATACTAACGCGTCACAATTTCTATCAATTAAAAATTGGATAGACTCTTGCTCATTTTTTTCATTATGGCCACCAGAAACGATCACCGCATGTTTATTTGCACTACTTAATTCACTCTCTACGCCAGATAAAATGTCACTGTAAAATGGTCCACTAAGTTCAGCAACTAAAACCCCAACGCTATTAGAGCACTTTGATGCTAATGATCGGGCGGTAAAATTAGGCCGATAATCAAGTTTTTCCATCGCAGCCAAAACCTTAGCTTTAGTTTTTACACTGACATGTTCGTGATTATTCATCACGCGTGATACCGAAGATAAAGAGACACCAGCGAGTTCAGAGACTTGGTAAATTGTAGACATTATATAAGTTTTGTGGATTTGATTGATAGTTGCAGTCTAGCATGTATTTGAGAGCGCTTTCAAAGTATGGAAGTTACTGAATTAACTTTGTTTCTCCAATAGCCCGGACTTAGTTGATAATACTGTTTAAAACGGTGCGAAAAACTAGCTGCATCAGCATAGCCAATAGTAAAAGCGATTTGTTCTAAATTATAATTGGTATAACGAAGTAAATAGCAGGCATGGTCTAATCGTGACCGAGTTAATAATTTTATCGGTGTCATCCCCGTTTCTTTCTTACATAACCTATAAAATTGAGGCTCTGAGATATGCATGTTAGCGGCCAGAGAAGAAACTGACCAAGGTCGCTGTAATTGTTTAGTCGCATTCTCTATCACAGCATGAAATTTTAGCTGTTGATCATTAAGCTTATGCTTTTTATTTAATGTTTGTTCGATTTGATACAGCATTATCTCAACTAAGCGCAAAAGAATATCTGACTGATAACGACGATCACTGCCGTTACTATTGCAGTTAAACTCTCGTATTAGCGCCATGGTTTGATAAATTTTATTAGCATCAGTGTGACTAAAAACATTGGCCTTTAATTGATGTATAAACTGGTACTGTTGGCAGTCGTGCAACAATAACCAACACATATCCCAGTACTCACCATCGAGTTCATACAAGAAAGCGGTGCCAGCAGGTATCAACACTATGCTGCCGGCGTTGAGGACGATTTCTTTATCGCCAAAACGTATTTTTCCTTGGCCAGATTTGGTTACCAGTAAGTAATGAACATTCACTCTGCTTTGTGATCTATCATTTAAGTCTATACCTTTCCCAGTATTTCCTATTTGGTATTGAGTTTGTAAAAATGATATTCCTGCAAAGGCTATTAATTCCTGGGCATTACCTGGGAGGCTTTCGAAATTGAAAAAATCTTCTTTGCAATCTTGATGGATGTTGAGAATATCTTGCCACATAATTCAATCGTTTGATGATAGTTTTAGACATGATATATGATATTTCTGCCGCTGTTTATAATTTTTTTTTGTTTTAAAATATGCATAGATTAAAATTTACTGTTACAGCATTTTGCCATGGTTATAAAAAACACCTCATCATTAAAAGAAAATCTTAAATTAGCTTGGCCAATTTCCTTGCAAAGCATATTAGTTACTATGCTCGGCATGACTGATATTATGATGGTTGCTCACCTAGGCGATGGAGCCGTTGCCTCTGTTGGTATCGCCAATCGAATACAATTTGTTGTGCTAATTATTCTGTCAGGTCTGGCAACTGGGGTTGGTATTCTATCCGCTCAATATTATGGCGCAGGTAAAATAGCTCGCATCAGACAAGTTATTCTAATGACAATAATCATTGCCTTTATTGCCTTAATTCCTATTGTCTTGCTGAACTATTTTTTTGCTGGCGATATTATCAACCTAGCGTCTAATGACACCGAGGTCATTAATACTGGTGAGAGTTACCTTTGGGTGACTATGCCAAGTTTATTATTTGTGTCGCTGATTCTAATTTTTGAAAACGCTTTGCGTGGTGCAGGCCAAGTAAAGTTTCCAATGTTACTAAGCATTATCGCCATACTGATCAATATTGGTTTAAACTATTGGCTAATCAATGGTGGTTTTGGTATTTCTGCGATGGGAGTTTTAGGTGCAGCTTGGGCAACAGTTATTGCTCGGTTAATTCATGCATTTTTACTTGTTGTCAGTTTAGCTAAGATAAAGCACATTGTTTTCCCATTTCAACTGAACTTTTCTCTATTAAATAAGCGTACAGAATGGATTAATTTGTTGGCTTTGGTCTGGCCAATGATGATTAGTTTTGGTGTCTGGTCATTGGGTACCTTTGTTTATCAACTTATCTACGGTCAACTAGGTACCCAAGAGCTTGCCGTCATGAGTTTACTTGCGCCAGTCGAAGGTTTACTGATCTCGTTCTTTTTTGGTTTTGCCTCTGCGTGTTCTATTCTGGTGGGGCAACGCCTCGGTCGTGATGAATTTGACTATGCTTGGACCATTGCCAAAAATTACGCTATTAGTGCGCCTATCGTGACATTTTTTCTTGCTCTCTTAATGATTCAATTTGAAGAGTTTGTTTTTAAACCTTATGCATCATTATCTTCAGATACGTTGGCTATTGCCCATGATATCTATATTTTAATTGCCTTTGGTACCTGTTTAAAAGTGTTTAATATGACGTTATCTATGGGGATATTACGTGCAGGGGGTGACAATAAGTATTGCATGTTAATTGATATCACTGGCATGTGGATTTTGGGTATTCCGCTGACGTTTTTAGCGGCATTTTATTTTTCGTTACCTATTTTTTGGGTAGTATTTGTCGCTTATTCAGAAGAGATTTGTAAAGCCTTCATGTTTGTTTCACGGATGAAAAGTAAGTTTTGGTTACGTAATTTAACCACGGATATGAAGAGTGCTTAAGGGCACCTTCTCAATGATTACGCTTTGAAAATGACCATACCCCAAGACAGTTTTGCTTGCTTTATGATGATTGATAATAACGCTACCCTAGACAATGATGACATTGACACCATTGTCTAGGGTATTGATAGCGTTCGCCGCAAAAATTAACGCTATTTACACTGAGTACTGACTATTGATTTAAAATACGCTAATTGGGCTGTATTTATGAGTGCTTTTGGTCTGATTTTTTGTACTTCACTAATGACGCTTTCACTGGACAAGCCTAATTTTAATAAAATCAAGGCAATAACTAACCCGGTTCTGCCAGTTCCGCCTTTACAATGAACAGCAACAGTTCCTTTATTAGTTAATACAGCTAAAATATCGGCTTGATGGCGTAACCAATTAACTTCAAATGTTTTTTCTGGCGCTTCATCATCAACAATTGGTAGCTGAAACCATTTTATTTCATGTTGCTGACAAATATCAGGTAATCTTGTTAACTGATTTTTTGACATTTCATTTTCAAACATTAAGGTCAGTAATACCGAAGTACCTGCTTGCTTTAATTGTTTAATTGAGTCGGGTAAGTTGGCTCCTTTACTTCCTGGACAAGGGGTAAAGATAAGTTGCGCACCATTTTCTAGGGTTAATGTATCAAAAGGATGTTTACTCATTAATCATACTCGCATAACAGATATTGGTTGGAAAAAATTTAATAACGAACAACAGTAGACTTACATTAATGAGTCTACCCTTGTCCGTAATTTTATCTTTGATTAAATTTTTACTCTAACGGTTTGAAGGGCATTAGCTGCAACGACTATTTCAGCATGTTGGCTACCAATTTGTAAAAAGTAAGTAATGGCTTGTTTGGTGGTATTCAATATTTGTACACTCACCAAGTTGTCATCGTTAATAGAGGCGCTGGCGTGTAAGTCATCTTCTTCCAAGCCCTCTAATTGCTTATACGCCTGAATGGCCTTATCACCGGGGCGTATTGTTTTACTAAATTGAGCCAAAATATGATAAATCGGCGTGTAATAAATTTCGCCAGTATCGGTATCAATCATAATGGGCGCACCACAAAAGTTCCCGACATGGTTAGGACCGCCATTGCTGTCCAATACAATATTCCAGTCAATCCAACCTTCAACCCAATGGTTTAAACTGACAATTATATTTCTTGCATAGCGATGAACTGGGGTATAAATCGGATGATCTTCTGGATTGGGAGCCCATGTTGCTGTGTAAGCCCAGTCAGTTGCATTCGCATTCCACCAAAAGTCATCGTTGTTAAACCAATTGGACTCTTTAAAGAGAATAGGGTCAAGTATTCCCCCCGGTGCATCTTTACCTAAATCATCTATTGTGCCTTCGGTATGAATAATGGAAAAGTTGGGGAATTTTTCGTGAACCCGATCAAAAACATCTTCATTAACTTTGAAGGTGCTTTCATACCAATGTACGGCGGCGCCATCAACAAATTGAGCAGCCTCTTTATCACCAAAAATCACATTAGCCCAATGCTCAAGGGCGTCTCTGTTTTGGTCGAAAACAAATAACTTTATCCCACGGTGGTCGCTAGATTTCAATTTTGGACCTAAGTGACTTTTAATAAAGGTACTTTGACTCTCTGGGGTGAAATGCATGCTTTCCCACTGCCCACTATTACCATGAGGTTCGTTAACCGGAGTTAACGCCCAAATATTGACTCCTTCGGCCTTATAAGCATCCAGATATTTAATGATGTAATCAGCATAGGTAGCCACATAATCTGCTTTAAGCTCTCCGCCTGTCCCTTCAAAATTATTCTCAGCTGTTCCTTTTATGTACCAATCATCAATATCCTTCATCCAAGACGGAGCTGTCCAGGCAGAGGCCATAATTCTTAGTTCTTTGTCTGTTTGATTCGATTTAATGGCCAAGGCTTCTTTAATCATCGGCAATAAGTCAAACTGGGTATTCTTAATACCTGGATACTCAAGGTTACTGAAGCCGTCTTGGTCAACGCCGATAGTAAAGTGGGTTAAATTAGCATCATCTCTAACATCGGCGTAGGAGTATTTCCCTTTCACTGAAAAATCAGTGGCACCGATAGGCGTTCGGGCCAATGAAAAATTAGCGCCCTTTTCACCATAGATGTTTTCCATAACCTCCGCTCTTTTTTCATCAGTTAAATGAGCGAGTACATAAGCAGATGATTCAGTGAAAGAGGTACCTATACCGGTAAGGGTTTGTTTAACAATATCGGGTCTTATCGTAATAACGGTGCCGCTAGGCGTCCCTTCTTTAAAGACTAAATTTTCTTGGGGAGCTATTTTATCTCCTGCTTCACTGGTTAAAAGAACTTCGCTGGTAGCAGCAATACTATAATTGATTTGGGTATCACTAGAGACCATTGGTTCACCTTGCTGTTGATAAAAGTAACTGATTAATGCGATTGTCGATAGAGAGAACAAAGATATTTTTATTTTTAATTTATTCACACTCATTTTACCTCACGTATTTT
>TARA_B110000908_G_scaffold170603_1_pt1 | contig 11595 bp, 4 predicted proteins | sample TARA_B110000908 | Tara Oceans TARA_B110000908 (sample SAMEA4398067) | marine metagenome | biome: Polar Biome; feature: [DCM] deep chlorophyll maximum layer (ENVO:01000326); material: water (ENVO:00002006), including particulate matter (ENVO:01000060) such as... | depth 36 m
AAGTTTTCTAAAAACAGGTGCTTGCGATGCGTCACCGCGGCATGGTCCAGCAAGTCGACTCCTGGCAACATCGCTGGGACGTCGACACCGCAGGCGGCGAGAATCGTTGGGACGAGGTCCAGATTACTGGCGAGATGGTCCTCGTCCTTACGCGGATCCACCTTCCCCGGCCACTTGATCATGATGGGAGTCCGAACACTCAAATCATACGAAGAGCCCTTAACGGATCCCTGGCCTAGACTGCCCCATCCGTTGTCGCAGATGTAAACCACCACGGTATTGTCACTCAGTCCCTGTTCCTCGAGGTGATCGAGCAACTCGCCACAGGTCTGATCAAACCATTCGCACATGGCATAATATTTCGACTGTGATTTTGCACCCATTGCCGCATATTTCTCCTCTAAGTGCTGCGGTGGGTTGTGTGGTGTATGCGGCATAAAGGGCGCATACCACACCATAAATGGCTTAGACTGCGCCAGTGCCTTCCCGATAAAATCGTAGATCGGCTCCATGGTGTCGCGCCCGATACTGAGAGAATACTCGGAGCCGTGGCGCCTCGTCATTCCCATACTATCAGTGAACCCCGAAACCTCCAAAGGGTCGGCATGCCAATATTTACCAGTGTGCAAGCTCAGGTAGCCATTCTGCGCCAACAACCTCGGCAACTGAGGCATGTCGCGAAAAGTCGAAATCCAGGGCTCACGGCTGACTCTAGGCAGCGGATCATTTCCCGTCGTACCGTGTTGATGCGGATACAGTCCGGTAATCATGGTGGCCAACGATGGACTACAAAGCCCGGTCACCACATACCCTCGTGTGTAAACGAGACTTTCATTCGACAATCGATCAAGGCGCGGGGTTTGGATCATTGCATGCCCCATAAAGCTGTAATCGGCATAGCCTTGATCATCACTGAGAATCACAACAACATTAGGCGGCGTCGGCTCTTCAGCACTGCAGACAGAAATACCAGCGACAACGACTAGCATTAGTCTGAGGATTATTTTCATGATTTATGGTCGGCTTACTTTAATTGGACGTGATTCTGTGATTCCCTGAGCTAACTTTCAAGACGGCTCTGTTATTTTCCATTCTCAGCAAGGTGACATGATCCGCCTTGGTGAGGGCTTGCCCGTTCACCGTAACATCACTGGATACTTTGGCGGGCACGTAGATCGTGGCCGTGCTATTGGGCGGCACGCTGACCTTCCAGATAAACTTGCCAGCTTCAATCTTCCAGTCGCTCACCACCTCGCCGTATGGCGACTGATAGGAGGCCTTGGCGAACGTGATATCCCCCATCGGGTGCGGCTTGAAAACGATGTGTTTGAAACCCGGATTCGCCGGATCCGGGCGCAGTCCGGCCAAACTCTCAAAAAGCCAGGCGTTGACATTGCCACCGAGAAAGAGCAGCCCTTGACTGTTCATTCCGGGGCCCGCCGTATCCGAATTCCACTTCTCCCAGACACTGGTCGCCCCCTTGGAGATCATGTACCCCCAACTCGGGAAGGTTTTCTTTTGCAGCATCACCAGCGCAACGTCGTTGCGATCGATTTTATCCAGCGCTTGGAAAACCCACTGCATACCAACCATACCAGACGAAGGATGTCCGTCGGATTTCACCAGCACGCTGTCGACAAAATTTTGAATCACGCGCTCGCGCAAACCATCAGGAATCAAATCGAACATAATGGGTAATGCATAGCTGGTCTGCGCGCCTTTGGAGTATACGGCCGTCTCCTGATTAAAAAACTTCTTATTAAACGCCGCTTTTGTACGCTCTCCAAGTTCCCGGTAGTGCCGGACATCATCTGGGCGATTAATTTTGGACGCCGTTTTTTCCATCAGCTGGCAATGATGATAGAAATAAGCGGTTTCGATGAAGGCGACAGGAGTCGACTTCCCCTTGCCAATATTGACACTGACCTCCTGCCAGTCACCCCAATCACCCGCATGATAAATCCCGTCCTTGTCCAAGCGTTTATTCTCGAGATAAGCCAACCACTTGTGCGCGACATCATAGCTATCCAGTATCACACTGGAGTCTCCATACTGCGTATACAGAATCTCTGGGATGAGTGTAATGCCACTAGGCCAGATGTGGCCTTTGGGATAGAATTTCCAGAAGGTTGGCGAGACCGCCGGTAGATTGCCGTTATGCATTTGGTCCACGCGGATATCCTCAATCCATTTGCGGAAGAAGGGATAGATATTCCAGCTGTAGCTGTAGCTGAGCACATTCTGGTTCTGGTCGCCGGTCCAGCCCTGCCGTTCATCGCGGTCCGGATCCATGGGAACGCTGCGCAGATACATGCGCTGGGTCCAGCGATTGTTGCTGTAGATCTGATTGATCAGCGGATCAGAACAGGAAAACTTTCCCGATTCCGGTAGATCCATACTGAGCACCTGCCCGACAAAATTATCGACGGTCGGCACACCGGGCCAGCCTTGGACCCAGACCCGTCTGAACCCCTGCCCCTTGAAGCGGGGTGCCCAGATTTCTTCACCGTTGCCCTTCAGAATATAGTGATCGGTGCACAAGGCTTCGCGATTATCTCGCACCCGTAGGCTACCGTCCTCGTTCTGGCTATAGGCCCCAGTGACTTGAATCTCCGTACCCGCCGGCCCTCGCACTTTGATGCGTACGTTACCGTAAAAAGACTGTCCCATATCGACGATATACCCGCCTTCCACCAGCTCGACTGAAACTGGCTTAATCTCTTGCACCACGCGCATGGGCTCGATCATCTGCGCTTGCATGCGACCGCCCGGTGCGGACATCAGATCCGCAGGCCGCCAGGCGGATGCGTCAAAGCCGGGTGTTGCCCAGCCATCCATTTCCATGCGGGCATCGTAACTCTCGCCGTCATATTCATTGTTCAAGCGGATCGGACCCTGATCGGTAATCTGCCATGAGGCATCGCTCAGCAGCTTTTCCTGCGTGCCATCCGCATACTCGATATGCATTTGAAACAGCAACCTCGGGGTTCCACCATGGTAATACTTCGCCGGAGTGAAACGGCGCGGTGACCAAAACCGACCATTACCGAGAATCACGCCCAACGCATTGCGGCCCTGTTGCAGCTCCTTGGTCAGATCATGGGTCACATAAAGGATGCGCTTATTATAGAGCGTCAAGCCCGGCTGCATACGTTCGTCTTCCACTTCGCGACCATTCACAAACAAGTCATAAAATCCAAGTCCACTCACATAAGCGGTGGCGCGCTTCACTTTTTTGGGGAGCTCAAACTCACGACGAACATACCGAGCCGGTAATTCACACTCCTTGATTTCTGCCTTAATGTAGGTATGCCAATCCTCTTCGCCCAATGTCTTGGGTGATTCCGTTTTTCGCTTCGGATCCATGGCCGGAACTTTGTCGATCGGATGTGAATCAAGCCCGATCCATTTCGCATCCCACCCTGCCGCGGCGAAGTCCCGCGACTGCGCGGACGAAGACGGGTCCTCCTCGTCGAGCAGCCCCATCGACCAATGCGCAGGAACGCTCCACCCGCCAGGTTTTCCATCCTGATCCCAGACCATCACTTTCCAGAAATATGGCATAGTCGAGTGCAGAGGTTTGCCCGCGTAGGCTATGAGGTGAGACTGATCAGAAATCACCTTACCGCTGTCCCAGAGGTCTCCCGCATTTTGCTGCAATTGATCCTGCGAGCTGGCAACGAGGATGCGGTAAGCTGTCTGTTTCTGCCCGCGTTTATCGGACGCCATCTTCCAGCTCAACCGAGGAGTGAGCATATCGATGCCCAATGGGTTATCCAGGTATTCACAGCGTAACTTACCCACCGATTTCACGCCTTGACTGCAGCCACATGTAATGAATGCCGCAACGACAGCCGTTAATAACATTCTACATCTTTTCATATTCTTCTTCTTTAGTTACAACTGATTGATACCGACTCCGCGCTCAACAGACGCACCGGGCCCAACAGCCCCGATTCCATCAAAGGGGCATCGGGCTCATTTTTATAAAATGGGTAAGCCGTCCACGTCGTCCGCTCAGCCTCTGGAAGTTTGGCATCACCGATCAGGCGATTTTTCCAGACATTGGTAACGCGCACTTCGATCGTATTAACACCAGCTTTCGCGGCATCGGTGATATCCACACGGAACGGCGCATTCCACAACACACCCAGCGGCTGGTCATTAACAAAGACCTCGGCCAAATGGCTGACTGCGCCGAGATCCAATACCACGTGACGATTCTTTTTCAAGCGCGCCGCATTTAGCGTAATCGATTTGCGATAGCTTGCCGTGCCGGAGAAATATTGGATCCCCTCCTCCGGACGCTGTGTCCAGGATTCCAGTTGATCAAACATGACAGTTCCTTCCGGTGCGGCGCGGTCTTTTGGAAATGAAACGGACCAACTACCCTGCAACGTTTCCGGCTTAGGCAGATCGTTGACAGCCACCTTTTTGGTGACGCCGTCCTGAAAGGTCAGCGCATATTCGCCCGATTCCCAGACACGCAATTTCGCATTGCCTGAGGCGCCAGCGCGAAGCGTTGGACTGAGCTTAGGCGCAACTTCGGCCTGTTGAGTCAAGCTCCGCACACGCTTGCCGTTTTTCAAGAGCTCCATCACCGCGTCTTGGGCTTCAACCGCTTTGCGGAAAACGATGAACTGCGCGTCATACGGTGCCATTCGTAAAGCGACGGCTGTAGAGCTTCCGTCATCGCGGTACATCAACAATTCAGACTTTTCGCCCGTCACCGGATCCCATGCTTCTGGCACGAACCCCGTCACACGGAAGTTCAAAATCAGCTCTTCAACCCGCTCTTTCTGGTTCGATACATAATACATCTCGCCGGTCGCTAGCTTGCGGTGAATGTAGCGTACCTCGCTATCCGCGAAAGTGGAGTTCGCCTGAAAGTCAGGCGACAGCGCATCCTCTTCGAAAATGGTTTCGAATGTTTTGTCAGTGATCACGCGGCCCTTTCCAACGCGACGTTCACCCGCACCGTCGGTTTGCGGCCAAAGCTCTGCCGCCAGTTTCTGAATCGCTTGGTCTGCACGCAGATAATCATTCAGCGATGGCGAGCGTGACGGCTTATCGCCAATCACCGTGGCCCCGGCTTGAACCAACTCAGCCACTTTTTCCAATGCTTTCGGCGTGTAACGCGCTCCATTGGGTAGCACCAAATACGCATAACGCATCCCTGACGGCAGCACGACGTAACCATCCTCTACGGTCATCGTAGCAAAGGTCGTCCAATCGCACACATCATAATCATAGCCCTCAGGCAGTATCGGCCGCATCATCTGGCGCGGGTCGAGTTGCTTCGGCACATAATAATACGCGCTGTTGGGTGAGTCTTCGCCGTAATAGTAACAGACGTCAGCAAAGAAGCGGCCTTGGCGCAGCATGTACTGACTGCGGGTGAGGTACTCAATCCACGCCCGTCCCGGTTTCCACCAAGTAAGTGTGCGGTCAAAATTCAGGCCGAACTGCCCGAGCGACTGACCGGGGAATCGGTCATCGGGCTGATGCGCGAATCGGTGAAACACCATTTCATTCAATCCTTTGCAGAATTGACGGTCACCGATGGGCTTCAGCTTGGATGGATATTGGGTCCAACCATCATGATGGCCAAACGAAGTAAACGCCTCGCAGGATACGATCTCTTTGCCGTAAACATGCGCAGCCGATGCAGGCTCTTTGGTATTATCATTGCCGCCCACCCAATTCGGCTGGTCAGGATGTGGTTCGCCGCCAATCCAGAATTCACCCTGCGGAATGTCCATCATCCCCAAAGATTGAATGCCATCGGCGATGGTTGGGATGCCGGTGCCTGGCGCTTCGCCTTCCAGTAAAATGCCCTGCTCATTGCACAATCGTTTCAACGTTCCAAAATAGCCATCGACCAACAAGTCGGCGACGGTTCGACGGTAATCCCACAAAAATCGCTCGGTCAAATCCAAGTCACCCACAATCCGCCCCGTCACTGCAATCAGCCATTTCTGGCAATCATAGCCGCGACGCTCCGCAAAATCCTTGGCGAAATCCTTGGTCCAGGTCTGGCAACCCGCTTCCCAGCTATCGATAGTGACACAGTTAAACGCCTCTCCCGTCAAACGCCCCAAACGCTCAACCAAATGCCCGAGCACCCCTTCGTGGAAGTTGTGTTCGTTCGCCGCCACGCTCAGCTTATCCACTTCCAAACCTGCAGCTGCGCCAGACGCAGGGCCAACCATATTTCCCTTTGCGGTGTGGCCAATGCGTAGAATGGTCCAATCCCCCGCAGGCAAGTTGCAGTCCAACTGTCCGTTTGGCAACAATTGATCGGTCAAATCAACAATCGTATTCAGTGCAATCTGCTCCGCTTTCGGAATGGTCTGCCGTGACGGATTCGAGAGATCCGGACGCGCGTTTTGCCGCCCCGCTTTTGCATGAATACTGCGCAAGCGCACAGGCTGAAAATTTAACTCGTATAACTTTGTGGCTTCGCGCGAATGGCTGCCGCTGAATTCGACTTTCGCATAGCGGGTTTCGCGGGGACCGAACCCCTCCACCAATTCTTCACGCCCAGCTGGCACATGCCCTCTGCGACAAGAGGCGGAGGCAATGTGTCGCCATGCCTTTCCATCCTCACTGATGGAAAGTTTCACCGTGCGATTGCTGCATTGTTCGAACAGTTGCACGACCAAGGAGCGCAGTTGCACCGGGGCTTCAAACTCGAAAACGACATCGATTGCCCCATGCCCTTCGGGCGCATTAGGAGGTAGGGACACGAAGGTTTCTGAGTCACCATCGATCGCTGGCGACCAATCCGTGCCTGCAAGGTTCGAATGGATTTTCGGACGCAAGGATGCGATCGGCTTCGCTTCGCCCGCAAGCGTCGGAAAAGCGAGCACCGCAATATCCCGGTAATAGTCCATATTGGTGCGCGGCTGAGGCAGTGTGATGGTTTCCTTAACTGGCCCTTGGACACGTGTATCGCGCCACACGAGATCCTGCATCGATAGCTCCGGAGTGATCCATGGCCCACCGGAGCCCGAAACACCCGCCGAACTGGTGGACCCCAATCGAAGCCCCAAACGCTCACACTCTTTGGCGGCATGCTGCACGGCATCCAGCCAAGCAGGCGACAATAGCGACATCTCCCCTTCCTCGGCCTCATTCCCTCCGATATAGAAAATCTGTGCCCCCTTCAGGCCGATCTCTTTCATCGCCTCTAGGTCTTTGGTGATTCCGTATTGGGTGACACCATCATCCATCCAGTGCCACCAAGTACGTGGCCGATATTCATCCGTCGGATTTGCAAATCCTGGGTAGAGTGCCGCCGGCGTCTCAGGCGTCACAGCGCCTTCAGCAGCTAGACTCAGTGAAGTCATCAAACCGCACACTGCTGACAGACTGAAAAAGGAAACAATTCGTTTGGGATTTAACATAAACTAGGTCGCTTCAATATAGAGTAAGGAGCTCTATATAGTCGTTACGCTGCTGCTGCGCGAGCTTGTCGCACTGATGATAAAATTGAGCATCGGAAAACTCGCCCTGCCCATGCTTCTCAGAGATGTGCTTAATTTCTTTCGTATACGCTTGATGAATGGCATGCAGCTTTTGCTTCGCTGCTGCATCTTTACCAGCCAAAAATACGAAGACCTCGGTATGATTCGAAACCCACCAGCGCGTCCATCCTCCTAATCCAGACTGCACATACCATCCTTCAGAGATATCCACTTTATGATCCTCTGTAATAATGAGGTAATACAGTGACTGATCCTCTTGGAGATCGAATTGCGGTTGTAGATTAATGGTATTGCGCTTCTCACGAAGCCCATTGATCAGACGATCCAGTTCCCGACGATTCGGATACTTATCCTTCACCTCTGGGTTCAAAATCTGAAGTGCGCGCAACCATTCTTTACGATCAAGCACATTACGCATCTGATGCAATCCGTGCCCCTCGTTCGTGGCAGTCACTCCACGCGCTTTCAAACTCTGGCAGAGGTGCACCTTCGGGTTGAGTGAGATCTCAGCCAGTTCAGCTGCCGCATAGGCCGCAAGCTCTGTTTGCTCTTCGGCCAGGGCTTTTAAATCAACAGGACCATCAGCGGAGCGGCCGTCTTTCATCGCCAATTTTGCTAAGTGATGACGGCTGAATTTCTGATTCTGCTCACGGACTGCTTGCTCACGCGTAGTTGCTGCGAGCCGTAACTGTTCTGAGTCTGCAACCAAGGTGTTGATTTGTGCGGTGCCACTTAGTAAACCATCGGAGACCGCTTTGACCTGAATCATTCCGACCTCCTTAGTCGATTGAACGACAAGCATACATAGTCCTCTGAATGCATGCACTTTAGTGCCTTTCGGGTTATCATGACTATACGAACTACCATTACTGACACCGACAATTTCGCCAGCACCAGACAGTTCAAAATGAATCAACTCACGATCGGCATTCGGGCAAACCCGGCCTTGTTCATCAGTTACCCGCACTTCCACATAACTCAAGTCCGAGCCATCTGCCGCAATCTCTGTGCGATCCGGAACCAGCTGAATCTTCGCAGGAGCCCCCGTCGTCGTCACACTATTTGAGCAGACAGCCTTTCCATTTTTCCAGCCCACTGCCTTCAATGTCCCTTGCGAATACGGCACCTTCCACTCGAAACGGAGGGTCTTCTCTCGGTCGATCGTCTTAATCCCCAAGGATTTATTGTTTAAGATCAGCTCAACTTCGTCGCAATTACTATAGACCCAGACCGGAACTTTTGCACCGGGATACTGCGACCAGTTCCAGTGTTGCGGCACGATATGCACCATCGGCTTGTCGCTCCAATCGCTCTGATACAGATAGTATTGATCCTTCTTAAAGCCCACCAGATCGACAATACCCCAGAGCCCACTATGCGACGGCCATTTGTAAGGGTGCGCTTCGCCACGATAATCAAATCCGGTCCAGGTGAACTGCCCGGCCACCCACGGGGAGGCCCGCATTTTTCGCAAGGTCAGGTCCGCGTCGCGTTCCCGGAACATGCCGTACGCGCTGAGTTCGATATCGTTCTTGGACGGTAAAATCTCCAAATCCCCCCGCAGCGGACGAAAGAAAGAATACGAACCACGCGTGCTCCAGTCGGTGGAGTTTTCCGTACCGATCATCGCGCACTTTTCTTTCAGCTCGTCATAGACCTGATAGCTATAGTTCAAGCCAAACACATCCAGCGCCTGATCGAACCCGTTATCCTGCGCATGCGCCGGCGAGTTACAACCGGCCGTGATCGGGCGACTGGTATCGTGTTGCTTCACAATCGCCGCCAAGCGCGCTGACATCTCGCCACCGTTTGGTTTATACTGCTCGTTGATTTCGTTGCCGATGCTCCACATCACCACGCTCGGGTGATTGCGGTCGCGGCGCACCACACTAGTCAAATCGGTCTCACTCCACTCATCAAAATAAAGTGCATAGGCCTGGTTTTGCCACAGCTTCGGAATTTTCCATTCATCGAACGCCTCATCCATCACGAGGAAACCCATCCGGTCGCACAGCGCATAGAATTCCGGATCACGCGGATTATGGCTGGTGCGAATCGCATTACAGCCCATCTCGCGCATAATTTCCAGTCTGCGCTCCATCGCCCGCGGATTAAAAGCCACGCCCAGCGGCCCGAAATCCTGATGCAGGCAGACGCCTTTGACGTCCAGCTTTTCGCCATTGAAGATCAGGCCCTTGTCCTTAGTAAATTCGAATGTCCGAATCCCCAGTGGCGCGGTCACCTCATCCAGCACTTTGCCTGCGGCTTCCACAGTAGTCACCACCTGGTAAAGATCCGGTGCGTCCGGTGACCACAGCAAGGGATTGGTGACAGTAAAGGCTTGATCAAACTCGTGCATCGCGCCTGCGGCGATTGCATGCGTGCCACTGGCCTCGGCAACCTGCCGGCCCTGAGGATCTAGGATGATCGATTTCAAGGTAATCGCCGCTTTGTTGCCGGTTTTGTTTTCCACCTCAGTCCGCAAACGGACCGACGCTTTCTGTTTGGAAACTTCCGGCGTGGTTACAAAATGGCCCCAATGTGCAACGTGCACCGGATTTGCGGTCGTCAGCCAGACGCGACGATAAATCCCCCCGCCTGGATACCAGCGGCTGCAGCCCTTTTTAACATCAGTACGAACCGCAATCACATTTGTGCCACCTACATTCAAATAAGGCGTCAGGTCATAGCGAAAACCGACATAGCCGAACGGGCGGAATCCGAGCAGCTGCCCGTTAATCCACACCTGGCTGTTCATGTACACGCCGTCAAAATCGATAAAAACCTGTTTGCCTTCCGCTGCCTTTGGCAGCTCAAACGTTTTACGATACCAGCCGATGCCGCCCCAACGGTAGCCAGTCGATGAGCCGCCCGGTGCCTTCGGATCCATTGGCTGCTCAATGCTCCAATCGTGCGGCACATTCAGCGTGCGCCAGCCCGTATCATCAAAGCTCAGCTGCTCCGCCTGTTCAAGATCGCCCAAATGGAATTGCCAATCCTCGCAGAAGTTCTCGATTGCGCGAGGAGCGGCCTCTGCCTGAGCTCCAGAGAGCATACAGCCCCATACAAATAATAACAGACATGCCCATGTGTTGCTGTTGCGATTCTTACGTTTCTCTATTTTTTTCATTAGTAACAAATTTCTATAATAAAACATAAACTATTTCTTAGCGTTTTGCATCGACTGACGCAGCTCCGTTTCTGCATCCTCATTCCAATAGCCACAGTCGAGGCGGATAAATACTGAAGTGTATGGCAGCACTAGATCGGTCTTAATGATAACCACCTCAAAGGTTTTCCCCGCCTTATCGAGCTGCTCGATGATCGCTTCGTGGGCCAAGGTTTGCGCGCCGCGGTCTTTCAACAGCGTCTGTAATTCGCGTCGCACCGATTCGATTCCGGGTGCGTGCGCCTCAGGCACATGCTCGAGTTCCGCATCCGTGAAAATCACCGGCCGCACATGCTTTTGCTGCGCAAGCAGGTCGAGCACATCGCTCACCACATCAATATGATCACCACCAACGTAAACGGTTTTGATGCCAGGTGCCGTCTGCAGCGGATAGGCTGAATCAGCCACCACCACCCAATTGCGATGCCCAAGCAACGGTAGTTGCTCGGAGAGATCCTTTTTCCAACCTGCCTGTAAGCTTGTAGCAATACAGATGCAGGCGACGAATAAGATAATTTTTTTCATATGTTGAATCATAAAATGAATATGCATTACGGCCTTGAATTCGTATCATTCAGAATCTCAAATTTCAATAATTTAGCATACAGTAATACAGCGACCTCTACAATATACGTAAACACGTAGCTACGCATATACTGACCGAATGATCTGTGTATCGTGTATTTACCTGATGCGGAGCATTTATTTTCATAGTAATGTCCCCTATGCCAAAAGCAGTATCGACTGTCCATCCGCCTGCTGCACAAATACCAGTATGCCACGGCGCTTATATAGCTTACTCCCCCTGCTGATCCTCTTGCTGACAACAGCCAGCTGGGCAGAGCCTGTTCACCAGAATCGGCCCCTCGCGCAATTAGAGCAACACCTACAGGCAATTGATACCCGACTCGGCCAATTGGCTCACAGCACGCTGCG
>TARA_B110000908_G_C10267667_1_pt1 | contig 11530 bp, 10 predicted proteins | sample TARA_B110000908 | Tara Oceans TARA_B110000908 (sample SAMEA4398067) | marine metagenome | biome: Polar Biome; feature: [DCM] deep chlorophyll maximum layer (ENVO:01000326); material: water (ENVO:00002006), including particulate matter (ENVO:01000060) such as... | depth 36 m
CTCCCATCCCAACTGCCAACTTCGGAAGGATCTGCAAAATTATCAGTATTCACACATAAATTGTTTTGGTGGTGTTCGGCACAAGTATCCACCGCTAAACAACAAGTTTCAACATTGGCTACATTCGTTTCGCTGCATCCATCAACACAAACATCGTCAAATTTACCCGTATTAAAACGTTCAATTTCCCAGGAGACTAATTCTGCTGTTTCGTATCGATAATTGCCAGGTGGGCGGACAAATCCTGTCATTGACGGTATAAGTTTACAATCGAAAAACTCCGGACAGGACGTACCACATCTTCCGGCTGCTTCATTCCATTCATGACACCGTTCACAACAGGACAGAATATCACTGTTTTCATCACACTCTTCAGTTATGCATTTTGCATTCGGTATGTAACCTTCAAAGTGAAAGGTTCCTTCAGTAGTTTCGATATGATTATTAGTACATAACCCAGTAGTTGGACACTTTGCTTCCGAACAGACACCTGTATCACAATACATATTCGCACCACAGGGGTCGGGTATCCCAATGGCAGCACCAAAAGAATCGAGTGCTGAACAAGCGCATGGCTCCGGATTGATATGATTCCCATAAATATTATTACACGGTGTACCGGGTGCTGCAGAACAGAGACTAATTGCTCCTACACAATAGGGTTCTTCTTCCGTACAAAGACCACTAATACCACAGCCACAATATTTACCCCCATCCTCATCCGGTAATTCGTTCTTAAATAATCCCACTTTGTTTTTACAATTGGTAATTGCAATATCACTGCATTTTTCAAAATCAGCTAACTTTGCCCGGCAATACTTTTGACCTGATTGGCAAGAGTATGGTGTGAGAAGTGCTCCATCATAGATGCTACTACTAGTCAGATAGGTAGAAGGAAGTTGACAACGACAACCAGTTTGAATATCCAATTCTGCAACGCCGTTAAAACTAGAACAGTAGTCCGGATCAACACAGTGACCATATTTACTGTTACAGTGTGTAGCATCTACACATTGGGTTGAACAAGCGTTGGTTGTACATTTAACAGAGGTTTTGTCATAGGCTATTTGAAAGGGAGCAACTTCCCCTTGCCAACATTGGCAAGTGGAAGTTGCTGCTGTATCAGCAACCCATTCACCGGACGCCAATAACTCGAGAGGTTTACAATCTGGACTGTGAGGAAAATCTATATCGATGTGGGAAGATTTAGAACAAAACGCAGAGGTACGGATAGTCGCAGAGGTACGAGTGGTACAGAATTCTCCAATATCACACAGTTCGGGTGTAGTCTCGGCTGGAGTATTACAGAGACATTGGTAGGGTGTTTCGCTCGTGGTGGCAGTGTCGACCGGACATGGTTGTCGACAACAGAACATTGCATTACAGGGTTCAGCTTCTGTACCACAAAACCGACTATTGAATTTATCAGCACAGGTAATAGAAGCATCATCACTACATTTTTTCTTGGTAACACATTGACTACTACGGCCAGGTTCCCCAGTTAATCCGGGTAAGCAAGAAATACAGACCGCACTCAGTTTCTCAGAAGAAGGTTGATAAGTACCGGCAACACAAGCTGTACAAAAAGTAGTAGGACTAGACCAATCCATACCCTTCCCTGCCGCACAGAACAGACAGGAACCACCGCTACCTCGATATTTACCGGTCTCACAGCCAATACATTCCAGATCATGGCTCGCTTCACAGGGTCTGGCCAACGTATCACCCAGAACACAGGCAGATGTACATGCGATACAGGAAGTCTGACCCAATTGATCTTGGTAGCCATCGGCCAGACCAGAACCTCCAGGGTCACATAACTTGCAATAACTTTGACCAACTTGATTCTGATATCGGCCAATTTGACAGTTAACACACGCATTTGTAGACGTGGTATATTTTCCACTAGAACAACCAGTACAAGGCTTATTTATAGCATCAAAGAGGGCAGGACTAACACATTCTAGACATTCACCTTTACCACCGGTAAATTGACCACTAAGAGAAAAGATAGTTGCTTGATTGAGATCTTGATACTTACCGGCAATACAACTTCTACAGCCACCTATACCACGCCCATCTGCTGCTACCTTACCTTTCCCACAGGTTTTACAGGCAGTATTTGATTGGTCTGCTTGTTGTTGATATTGACCCGTTGGACAGGAAGGACAGAAAGTTTCTGCATTAATATATAGCGTACCGGCGCCACATTCTTCACATGCTAATACGTCATTTATTATTGAATATCTACCACTGGGACAATCCTTACACGTGTTTGAATCCTTGTATTTACCCGGAACACAGGTATTGATACATGATCTAAAGTTGGGAGCGTTAGTCTGACCATTAGCACAATTCTTACAGTCTGGTTGGGTATGTCCAGCCTCGTCTTGGTACATACCGGAATCGCAATCAATACATAAATCACCAGCAGTAGCTATACATTCCTGTTGTTTTCCCTTCGCACAAGTGGTGGTACATTCCTTACAGATCTGTTGGTGATTTACTACATCATTATAAAAACCAGTAGGGCAATTAGCACAACTAGCGATAGCACCTTCCACAGTACATTGGTACGCCTTACCCAGTGAATTACAATTGGTACAGTCTTTACAAGAACTTTGGTCGATAGAATTTTGATAGGTACCTATTGCACAGAGTTTACATTCATCATTATCGGTAGCATCAATAAAAGAACCAGCGTCACATTCAGCCTTTGTTCCCTGTATCAATAGATTAAGAACTAAAATCAATATTGTTTTCATTTTACTCTTAGAAACAAATCTTATATAGTCTGATTTTTCGAACCAAATATGAGTAGTAATCCGAAAAAAAATTTGGATCGATTGTAGTATAAAAATAATAGTAAAAGTAAAAGAAGGTAAAAATGCAGTGTATGTTTTGTAATGTACCATTGACATATTATATTAATGCTGGACACGCCAGTCGACAGTCATGCAGACAGTCACAGTCGGGCTACCATGAATTTCAATCAAACGGGTGTTTTAATAAATTGTATGCATTTCTTTTCCCGCGAAAAACGGAATCTCGCGAATCATTATTGAAACATCGAGAACAAAGAAGAAATACAGTTTAAATATAAATTAAAAAAAGAACAGGCGCTCCGCGTCAGTTATAATATGTAGTCAATTAGACTATTTAACAAATTAAAATAGAACTAGAATGTCAGTTTTAAGAAGAATAAAACCTAAACCAATAATCAATAATGAGATGATACTAAATCGGAGAAACCAAGAAACTATAATGCTGCAACTTGAAGAAATCGCAGCCTTACGACAATCACAGCGTCAGAAAGAGATGGAAGTCAGTGTTCTCAAAAAACAGAATGGGTCGTTAGAACAAAAAAATGAAATATTACTTCATATGATAAATCAACAACAAGCATACATTAATAGCTTGATTTGAAGCAAATTACAAAACTTAAATATTTCATATAAATATAGTTCTACAAACAACAGAATGAGCTTATTTCCTTGGTTTATACTTGTTATAATTGTAAATCTTTTGTGGTTGATTCAATTTATTGCAGAGATTCATTCTGATTCTATTGTTATTTGGTTAAACGTGTGGATGATATTATCGTGGCTTTTGTTTTGTTTTGCATATTACAAAAGCCGTAAACAGAAAAGTTCCGTTTACATACCAATTGAAACTCCAGAAACTGAAGAGGAACTAATAGATAAAGAAACTCCAGAAACTCCAGAAACTGAAGTTGAACTAATAGATGTAGAAATAACATAGGAATTTTTATTTACTTTTATTTACTTTTATTTACTTTTATCGGGGGATAAAATTATTTAATTCCATTAACCATCGTAGTTTATTGATATCTCTATTGCCCACAATGGTTATTAGATTTGGTAGGGTTTTCTTGAGTTCTGATAAATCTGTCCATATTTTTTTCTCATCTTTTGCTGTGCCCCTATCCCACATATCTCCTAATACTACAAGTGTATTCGTTTTATCAATCAGTTCCATACAGCGGGTAAAAAAAGGAAGATTACCTTCAATGTCAGAAATAATATTATAGCGAGCTCCAGTAACCACTGAAGCTTCAAGTCTAGGGATAATAGGCCCTGATTCCTTTTTTTCTACTAAATCTCTATAAACTAAATCTCTATAATCCTCAAACCCTATTTTAGCATCTGTAATATCTTCTCCAGTATTTGCTGCAAAACGTTCTAAATCATTCGCTGTAAAAACGTCGCGTATATACATAAGACCGTTATCATCAATGACATCATATTGGTGGAAGTATTCAAGTAGTCTTAATTCGACTAAATCAACGGCATGTACTGTATATTCATAATTGTGGCTCCAGAATTTCGGACTAAATTCATTGGTGGCATGATCTAGCTCGACTGGATCCGGGGGACGCGATTGTACTACATGGCGCCATATCTCTTTAGTTTCGTTATCAGAGTTCTGATAACGACCAACAAAATGACGATAGAATTCTGGTTTCTCCCGTAATGGATCCTTCGGTATAAAACTACTTCGAATGGAATATTCGGAGATCATTACTTTTTTACCCATATTTCCATCAGAATCCACCACAGTTGCTTCCTGTCCTTTGTCCAATTTAATCAAAAATTCCCAATTAGAATTGGATTTAAGAACAGCTTCGATACTTAGTGCTGGTCTTCGAAGAGGGTCACCAGCGGCATATGTTGTATCACAGCACATATTGTTGTAATATATAAATGGTAATGCACCGACGGGAGAATGACCACAAATGCCGAGCAGTTGGTTAAATGTACCGTATCTACCATTTATTGATTTTTTATATCCATTCTGATTTACATTTAAATTTAACCTGTAGAATCTACTCTGAATAGGGCCATCAGACAATGTTTTACCATATAATCGTTCTATAGTATTATGGGCATCGGCATCGCCAAGATTAACCATGTTTTGTATCACATCCGCCATTATACGCATAGAAGGATTGGCTAGAGTAGTCTTATTTTTATATGGATTACTATTTGGTGCAAGTTGTTTCTTAGTATAGAAGGAACCAAGTAAATTTCCTTGAGCTAATTGATCCCGAGTATATGGCGCCATATCTCCAAATTCCGCCATAAAATTACTTAAATCTTCGTTTAATAACCTATTAATTTTTTCTTCAGTATCGTTGAGAGTATTTTGCTCTGTTCGTAAACCGCTGCGGACTGGTCGGGTTGTAATACAGCCATGGGACAATTTAATACCACTAGGTAATCGGTGAATAAGTGGTTGGTTGTTAAGACAACAATCGTGAAGATATGGAAGATATGCCTTAGAAAGCAATATATTCAAATCGGCACTCGTTTTATTGGGCACACCTCCGAATGTATCTCTGATTAACCTATCAATTCTGGCCTGGGCTGTTTTCTCCTCCGACGGCGGGACAACATACTTAACCTTATCTTTATCCATAGAATTATTTAGTTTCTTTAATCCTTCCGGAAATTCATATTTCCAATCGAGAGTTACAGTCAACGGAGCCGGTTGAAGAGCCGGTTGAAGAGCCGGTTCAGTAGCCAGTTGTGTCTTGATCAACCCGGGAGCTAAGGATTCAATCATTTTTAAAATTTCCGACAATTCCAGTCCATTTTTGTTTGTGTCAAACTTATCCTTCAACGAGAATGTCTTTCCTTCCAATTTGAAGTACTTCAACAGATCTGATAATTCATTAATTGATATCCTATCATTAGTATCTGTATCAAATTTGGTGAATAAATTATTTATGACTTCGGTTGGTAATGCGGCAAATAACTGTGATTTATCATTACTATCGAATCCATCGATAATTTGCTTTGCCATTGTCTTCAATCTATTGTTGATAAACCATTCTTTAAATTGAGACAATGTGGCTAGTTCTTTTGTGCCTCCAGTCATTTGTTTCATAGCCTGCCCCCAATTATATAGTTGAAGACCGTCTTTATTTCTACTTTCTTTTTGACCAAGAAACATCTTTTCTCTAACTTGATTAGTATCTTGAATAAGCTTACGCAGTTCCGCTTTCGATATTTTTCCATCTTTTTTATTTATATCTGCTCTTTTTCCCATCCCATCGGCCTCAATTTCTAGATTTGGTCTTTCTTTTTCTAGATCTTTCAAAAGTTGCGTTAAAACAGGATTGCCATTCCATTTAATTAAAAAATCAAAATTAAATTTAAGCAATTGATCAAAAAAGGTTTCGAATGCTGTATTATATTGTCGTTTTTCTAGAGGTATTTGTTTTGCATATTGTGCAATGGTTAATACTCCATCCACAGATTGTTTTGTTTTGGGGGGCTCGGATGGTTGAAGTACAAATTGTTGAAACATTTTATTTCGTAATATATTCTTTATATAGTAATTTTTCAAAGAAAACTTGTCATTATAATGAGGGGAAAAGGGTCGGCTCCTCGTGTAGAATGGTAAAAACCTGATCTACTAATTCTTTAGGACTAACATTAGGTTTAGAAAGTATCCAGACTGATCGACGAGTATCGCCACAAGAACAAGCAGCATTAGCATAGACTGTATGATGTCCATCCAAGATATAAAGTAGATCCTCCTGTTTACTTCCTACCATAATAACGGGATTAACAGTAGGCAAAAATATATATTTTTGACAGATCTCTTCAATTTTTTCAATATTAATTTCGTTTTGAATCGGTAATATGGTGGGGGGGTGAGCATTAACTCTAGACATATCAATTAATTCTTCTGTTTTCTCAATCTGATGTTCTTTCAGAAGTTGTAGAAAAATAGTTCGGTGCTTTTCATTATTAATCTGTGGCATTTTCTTTCGGGGTTTTGCCAAGTTACCATTACAGTGCCCATTTGAACAAAAATTATGATGTTGTAATTGATGAGAATCCAACCTGTCCTTATATGTCTTAAGAAGATTATCCCGAATTTTTTCATTAGCCTTATTATCTTTATGGATTATTTCTTCTTTATCACATATTTCTGTCGAATAGGTATTAAAGCTCATTTACGCGTAAAATAAAATATTCTTTAAATAGTATTATTTAATTTGGATCCCATATTTATTTAGGCCCTTCTTAAGCATGTGATAGGTAACCTTTACATTAGGTTCCCCTGCCCATTTACGATTTACTGCCGGTGTTATCTTTTTACTCAGTCCAAAATCAATAATCTTCAGGTTATCGTCCGCATCCAACATCAAATTCAATGCATTACCATCATTGTGGAGAATTTTTAACAAATCCAATTTGTTCATGATACCTAATAGATCCTTTTCGAATCTAACACTATTACAATTTAATACGTCTACTACCCTGGCTTCCATCGCTTCCATAAAAAAACGCCGTTTATCCAAATCTACATGCAAAATTTGTGGTGCAATACCGACAGCTGCTGCTTGACACTGGAAATCTACTTCCTTTTGAATCATCTTGACAGACTTCCGAGGCTTGAATTGTTTACAAGCACACTGTAGACCGTTCGGAAATCTAACTAAGGAGACAATGCCATCTTTCCCGTCTTCTCCGAGCTGTTTAATAATTGTAAAGTCTTCCATTTGAGAAGATTAAAGGTCTATTTATAGAAAAAATACACCATATACTGGATTTAAAAAGTATAGAGTTATCTTTTGCGTTTCCTATTTCTATCAGACGTCGCGAAGCGCCAGAAGACCTGCTTCGGACATACGTCGCGAAGCGCCAAAGTAACAGACCACGGTAATTGGTGTCTCCATTTATAGTAGGTATTGAAAATATTATTAACATATGTCGGTATTTACTTAGTATAACTACATCCAAGAATGAATGCATTCCTGAATTACTGTGTTTATCGTGCGAAACCAAAAGAGAAAACGCCACCTAGTTCACCGATCCCACCCGCAATAAAATGCTGTGCAAATTTTAACTGTAATTCATTTGCAGATGAAGATTCAAATTGGCTCAAATTAATGTACGGTAAAAAACACCATTCTTTCTGTTGTGAGGACTGTAAAAATGACTGGTTGGATGATCCGAGTCAAATTGGCTCTTGGTCACCACCTAGAGAACCGGAGAAGGAGAACGTCATCCCAGTTCTACAGTTGAATTAAATATATGTTTATCAGAAAATGTTAAACATATATTTAAAAAAAATAGAGACACTTATAACCAAATATCAAATCCTAACCAAATATCAAAATGACATTACCAAATAAAATACAACATCCCCGAAACAAGAAGGATCGTTCATATCCGAAAAATAAAAATTACAAGAACAAGAACAAGATTGGTGAAATAATCATTAAAGGGCCGGTTTCGATCAGAGATCTGCCGGTTACCACTGTTTTAGTTAAAACAGTGGTAACCACTCCTGTCAAAAAAAGATCTAGAAAAATCACATGTCCATCTATTAAAGAAGATAGAAAAAAAAAACGTTTTGATAAAAGAGTTGAAAAACTAAACCTAAAAATTGGAAGCTTAAATTATGTTGGCATTGGAGATGATTTATATCAGTGTCAAGTTGCTATGATTCATAATTTTAAAGTTTGTTTAAAATTAGAAGGGAGATCTTATCCAACAATCCAAGATTATGATCAATATTCTTTGAAAACTTTTAAGATTATGATTGATCAAGGTCAATATTTAATTCAAAAAAAAGAAAGGCGCAGTCAAATGAAAACAAAAACCCGTATTAGACTATAAACTAAGTTACTAAGTTACTAAGTTACTAAGTTACTCTGATGAAAACTTGCTGTGAACCGTCATGTCGTGCAATAGTCTATGTAAATATTGGTTCCTTTCTATTTTGTGTATTGATTCAATACCTTTTTGGGACAATGATACCACATAAACAATTAAATCTATAATTTTTTTTTTTATATTTGCCCTCCGGGCAATGCTATTAATCGATCACCTATTAACCGATCACTTTCTTTTGTCGCGAATACGCTGGTTGGAACTGTTGGAAATTCAATTTGGGGTTGAACGGGGTGTTGTATTTCACTTAACATCTCATTATACTCATTTTCAATATCATCGTCATCAATTCCATCAATCAAATCTGTTGAGCTAATAACTTCATTCAGTTCACAAGCATCACTAATCATTTCCGACAATGTTTCCTGCATATCTTCCACTTTATCAATATCATTTGCCTTTAAAAATTGTTGAAATGTCTTTGTTGTAAGTTTGATGGCGTTCAGATGCATTTTTGTAACATTTAAAGATTCCAATGTATATCTCTTATGTAATAAAGACAGCATCCGATTTTCGAGTTGCTTTTGATGATGCCGAATCACCAGAATTCTTTTGACATGTCGAATGGATTCGGATTTACAGTTCATCTTCTTTTTCGCTTTCGATCTCTGTTCATCTATTTGTTTTTGATATTTATCAATTAAACATTGTAATGTCTGTTCAACATTCTGTAAAGATTGTATTGATTCTACTATTTGTATGGCCTTACTTTTCCCAAAGAAATTTCCCATACATATTATTTCCAATATTATAGTATTTATACTCGTTCCAACTGGTCAGAAAAATGCTGTCTAGACCGCGAGAAAAAATGCTGGCTGTTTCGTTCTATAGACCACGAGAATATTTTAGTGGGGCTTTCAATAAGGTCGTAACCTGGATGACGTCGGGTGAGTATTGTCATTGTGAATTATTGGTGACCTCTAACCCCGATGACCTGATGACAGTAGTTAAAGGGGTATATGCAAAGGCTAGTAAAGGTCAATATGAAAAAAATGACTGTAACCGTATATTAGGACAGATTGAGAAGTTTTTTTTTGCAACCCATTTCAGAGAAAGTATACAATCGAGCGATACAATCACACTCTCATTTTCATTATTATGGGGTTCACCGATGTCAGTACGTGTCTTAACACCGACCTCACGTGATTCTTGGTTTAAAATCCCCGAATCAACGGATAGTACTGCTAATATTATTAAGATTCCTTATGAAACACCGGAGCATTTGACAGAAACTATTTCATTCGCTATAGAAGAATTAGGTAAGGACTATAATCAATCAGGGGCTTTATTTTCATGGTTACCATTTACCTCGAATCATCACAAGAGGCAGCAAAAATCCTATTTCTGTTCTGAATTTTGTGCTACCGCTTTACAAAGGATCGGACATATCGACAATGTGGATGCTGAACACTGCACCCCCAATTCACTTTATTCTGCTCTTGATCAGAATAGGATTCAAGTCAACCACAAGAAAGCTACCGAATCCGTTCTATAAATAGGTTTCAACAATGTCCTAAAAATATGGAAGATACAGAGATAAATATTGATAATGAACAACCAATTCTTCTATTCGGAATACCGTTACGGTTCAGTTCAACACAATTATTATTTCGAGAATTCACGCGCTTTGCTACAATTATGGCGGGCATTGTAACTTTGATTGGTGCTGTCTTTCTGAAAGTCTCAAACCCACTGGTAGAACAATGGTATGAGACCCGCTTATTAGTACTACTTTGTTCTTTACTTACTTTGATACAACACGGTTGTATCTATGCAAATCTAATGTCAAACGGCTGGGGCAATGATAAGGGTAAATTCTGGTGCGATGTCAAAATAATGATTGTTAGAGGCTTTAATACTATTCGAACCACACTAAGATTAGTAATTACACCTCTTTTATTTGTAATTTATGCTATGGAATTACAGGTCACCGAACCATTGACTATTCTGTTCTGTACTATGCTTGCGCTAATTAGCGAATTGCAGACTGGATTATCTGAAAATCAAAACCAATATGATATCTCAACAGAGACAAAGTTTGTGGATACTAACAACCAACTTTTATTAGAGCCTTTACACCTGTTCCAAAAAGAACATATTCTACAAAGGGTAACATTTACCCCCTTAGTGACAGGCGCTGTAATACAGTTTGTTTTAATTACAAGTTTGGGAGTTTTTGGTCAAACAAAAACTCCCACCGCCCCTATCATTATCATTATTTATTTAACACTACTATTATTAATGGCCGGGTTATATTTACGGCGCAAATGGACATTTGTAGAATATGAGATATATAGATCAATTGTAGATCTCATTATACTATTAGTACTTACTGTAGCTATACATTTTTTTTAATTAGAAAAATAAATTCATAGTTATTTTAAAAACTATAAAATACCAGTAAGAAAAACACCTCTTTCCGAGACATTGCCCGGATCTGAGGCTGGGACAATGTGTACTGTTTCCGCTAGTCTGATTTGAGGCCAAGAGCGCGAACGAGTCAACCCGGTAGTGACACGGGGGATATAGATATTTCTAATTTGTTGAGGACGTCGATATTTACGAATGAGAACTAACAATATTACAAACAAGACCGGTACAACCCATAAGGAATGAAGCCACGCTAGTTGAGAGAGATCACAAAGACACGTTGTATTACCAAGACTAGTATTTGAATTATTATAAATATTATGGCGGAGATAAATTATGGATGGCTTCGGTATGGATGGCTTCGGGAGAGGGTGAATGGGATCGGTTGGGTCGGATTGATTAACCCGGGTAGAGTTAACCAGGGTAGAGTTAACCCGGGTAGAGTT
>TARA_B110000908_G_scaffold109378_1_pt1 | contig 11523 bp, 11 predicted proteins | sample TARA_B110000908 | Tara Oceans TARA_B110000908 (sample SAMEA4398067) | marine metagenome | biome: Polar Biome; feature: [DCM] deep chlorophyll maximum layer (ENVO:01000326); material: water (ENVO:00002006), including particulate matter (ENVO:01000060) such as... | depth 36 m
CTGATCGCTATATCTTCTTTATAATTATTTTTGATAACTGTATCCTTAAGACTTTCAATTAAATATTCAAATGAATATTTATCTTCAAATCTCATCATTTTTATTGAATTTAATAACCTTTTTGTGTGATCCTCTAATCTAAAAATATATAATTGTTGATTCTTCTCATTCCAGTAGCCTCTTATACCTTCAAAAACGTTTGCTCCGAACTGGCTTGTTGGGGACAAAATATTAATTTTAGCTTCGCTTTGAGGAATTATATTTCCATCAAACCATACAAGATTTTGTTTTTTCATTATGTTTAAATTTTATTTTTTATCAAAAATTTTATCAAGTTTTCATAAATTATTTCTGAATCAAATTTTTCCTTAAAAGTATTAATACTATTACACTGCATTTCTTTTAATAATTCTTGATTATCTATAAGAGTTGTAAGTTTTAAAAGTAAATCCTCTGGGTTATTAGGAATATAACTTAGCCCTAACTTTTCATTACTAATAAGTTCTTTTGTTTCTGTTTGTAATGAAGATAATATTGGTAGTCCAGAAGCCATATATTCAAAAATTTTGTTAGGTAGTCCCTGAGGTGCACCTTCACTGTATGCCATTATACCTAAACTAGATTTAGAGGAAATATAATGTAGTTCATTCTTACCTACCCATCCAGTAAAAATAATATTTTTTAAAAATTTAGATTCCTTTTTCCATAACTCCATTTTTTCTCCATCACCTGTAAAAATAAAACTTACATTCGGATGTGTTTTTTCAATTTTTCTCGCAACCTTTATAACTGTAGATAAATCATAAGTTCTTCCAAAAGTACCAACAAACCAAACATTAAAATTTTCAGTAGTTATGTTAAGTTGTTTAAAGTCATGATTGTCTAGATTTATTTTATTTTTACCTGCTGAGTCAAATCCTAGAGGAAATACAACGTCTTTTGTTGATTTAATTCTACCTCCATATTTTAAACCAAAATTTAAATATTTATCGGATACGCCAGTAATTCCGTCGCAATTTTTAAAAATAAATCTAGCTTTATTAAAATAATTAAGTAAAATTATCTTACCTAATGGTCTTAAAAATTTTGGAAATGGATTTAAGAAAATATCTGGCCATAAATCTCTAATATCAATAAAAACTGGCACTTTATTTTCTATGCCATACTTTACAGCTTGATATGATAACTCAACTGTTGGATAAGAGCAAAAAATAATATTCGGTTTTACTTTAGTTTTTGATTTTAACTTAAAATGTTCAGAAACCTGTTTGTGATTAATTATTCTTTCAAGACTGATGTTTTTATTATAAGCTTTATTAGAATGTAACATCTCTAAATTCACGCCATTATTACAGATCTCATCAGATAAAATTTTTTTTATATAACTTTTTTTTTGATGATCAAAAGTTGTTGTCCACCAGGTTACTTTATGACCTTTGTCAATTAACATTTTTGATAATATCCCAGTTCTGTGGGGTCTTTCATTTGATGATGGTAATGGCTCTCCTGTCGTAATTAACCAAACATTCATATTTATTTAATTGTTTTAAATATTTTTTTTGCAATTTCTTTATCATAATCCCACCATTTAGTTTTTACTATTTCCTTAATTTTATCATCTTCAAACCTGAACTTTAAAACCCTGGCAGGAGCTCCAACTACTATAGCAAAAGGAGGGACATCTTTTGTTACAATTGCACCAGCACCAATAACAGCTCCATTCCCTATTGTAACTCCTCTTAAAACATTTGCATTAGCACCAATCCAAACGTCATTCTCTATAATGCATGGTTTTTTAGTCATATCTTCATAATCATTCTCAACAAAAATGACACTTGTTGATGGTTTAGAAAAGTCATGCTCTCCTTGACCAATGAAGACATTATCCGCAATGGAACAATAATTTCCTATTTTAGTCTTAGTAATTGAGCAATATCTACCAATATATGTATACTTACCTATAATACAATTACGATCGACACTAGTATTTATATTTACCACAGTATTAGTACCTATATTGGCTCTGAAATCAACATTTGAACTGTAAATATTTTTTCTAAAAAGAATATTATATATAAAAGTTAAAGAATCTCTAATTTTATATGCTAGTAATTTCATCTATTGTTTGTTTTTTTAATCCTGTAAAATATTCAACATTATAATTTTTATGTTTACTTCCCAAAAATAATATTAAATCTGTTTTATTGATAGGAGTAGTTTTAATTCCTGTATTTTTTAAAAAATGTAAATGATCTGACAAAGGAGTTTTAACTAGTAATGTTGGAAGGTCATACTGAACTCCTTCAACTAAAGCTGTTGAATAAGCTCCAATTTGACAAGCAACTTTATTTTGTAATTCATTAATACTTTTTTCATTTCCGATAATATTTAAATTGGCATGCAAGCAATTGTGAATGTTATTTAAGATTTCTTCTTTCATGCTGACTTCCATGGGATGTAATTTAAAATATATTTTAAAATCACACAAAATAGATTTATTACTGTTTAGAAATGATATTAAATAATCTCGAATAGGTTTCTGAGATACTATTAAAACACTTTTATTTTCTGATTTTAAATTATTTTTTTTTCGATTAAAATTTTGACTTCCTAAAGTTAAAGTTTCTACCCCCTTCGGAAAATGTTTTTCCATAAAGGACCAGCTATTTCCAAGTAATAATATTTTATTAGGAAAAAATGACTTCCTCTCAAGATTAGGGAAATTATAGTTCAAAGTATATTTAGACATTATACCGTGCTGGATTTCAATAGTTTCCACAGAATATTTGTCACACACTGCTATTAGTGGAATAAAAAAAGTGTTGGATACGATAAATATTTTTTTAGGTTTATTAATTTTAAATGAAATATTAAAAAATATATACCATAAGAAACACTCAATATATTTTTGATTAAAATTGTAACTGTTATCTCCAATTATATCTTTAATTGCAAATTTAAGTGTTTTATAATTTCGACTGCTTATAAATAATGATAAAAATGGCGATAAAAATATTGACCAAAACATTATAAGTAACTTTACAAAATTTAGGTAAATAACATCATTATTGTATTTCCAAGTCTCAGAATAACAGAATTTGCTGTAGGAATCCTTATTTAATTCATCATAAATCGGTTGACAATATGGTTCTTTCCCATTTATTCTTCGAGATGTTTCAATAAACCATATTGAGGATTTCCTTTTTTTAAAAAATAAATAAAAACTTAAAAAACCTGAAAAAAAAGTATTTAAAAGTACTAAAAACGTAAAATTTCTTTTTGGTGCTACAGCCTCCGTTAAATTATACTTAACATACATATGCTCAACTAAATTTGTTCTTAAATAAGTCCAGACAGGGATTTTATTTAAAATTTTGATTGAAAAAAGATTATGTTTTTTTTCAATTCTTAGTAAAGTGTTATATATATCTTTTAAATTTTTGATTTCCATAAACCCGGAGCTTTTGTTAATACTAAAAAAACAACAAGTATAGTCTGTATAATTGCCGAAATAAGAAATGAAATTGCTGCACCAAATTCTAGATATTCATTCACTAAAATATATAAAAATAAAACGTGAATAATTGCTGAAATAATAGAAATAAAACTTAACAAAGATGTTTGCTTAAGAAAAAATAAAATACTAGATGCTATAATATAAATATTTAAAAAACCTTGAGCAATTATTACATAGGGTGTAATTGGTAATACACTTATGTATTCTTCTGATAAAAACAATTTAACAATAAAAGGATAAATAATTAACAAAACTATTGTGGCTATAAAATTTAATCCAAAAAATTGTAATAAGAGTATTCTTGAATTTTTAAAATCTTTTTTACTTAAAAGTTTATAAATTAATGGGGTAAAAGCTTTGTTAAATCCAACTCCTAATAATACCAACACCATTGATAATTGAAAAGCTGTAGAATAAATTCCATTAGCAGAAATATTTTCTGAGTTAGTCAATAAAACTCTATCTAAACCTGTCTTTATCCAGGAAGCGAGCACATGAGGTAATAAAGATAAACCAAATAAATAAGGTGCAAATAAATGCTTATAAGATGAGTTAAAAAAATTAATAAATTTTATGTTGTTTCGCTCATGGTATATTACAATTGGAAATATTATAAAAATTGAAAGAAAATGTCCATAATATCTACCCTCCCATGAGTAGTCAAGTATGATTACAAAAAATACAGCAAAAAGACAATGAAAAAAAACTTGCATCAATCTTAGACGAACGAAAAGATTCACATTTTCAAAAAATCGTAATTTAGTCAGATATAATGTGTTTATATTAGTAATTATAGCAAAAAATAAACAAATAAAAATATCGAAATAACTTAGTTTTAGAAAATCAGAAATTTGATCTAATGATAAACTAACGATTATAAATAATATGATTAAATTAATTAGCATTACACTAATAGAATTCATAAATATTTGGTCCCTATTAAAATCATTATTTTTTAAATGAAAATTAATTCCATAATAACCAGATCCACTAAAATCAATAAATACTGAGAATAAATTCATTAAAACTAATATATTAGCATATAACCCAAACTCCTCGGGAAGTAAATAATAAGAAAATAATGGAAGTAAAATAATTGGAAGACCTCCAAAAAATGCATCAGAAATAATATAAAGAGATGAATCTTTAAAAAAATTTTTATTAATCATTTCTAAAATTATTTTTTCTTGAAAGATTAATAGTATTGTAAAGAGCGAGGAAATACAATAAAATAAAGCTTGAAACATATCCTGATGCTTGAATAAATTTTGCGCCAGAAAAAATAGCAGTCACTAAAAATGATGAATAAACAATAATGATTAATAATTTATTTTTTTTCATTTTTAACTTTAGAAAAATAAATAAGGGAGAAATTAATATCATGTTCAAAATCATTCCAAAAAAATAACCAGAAATTATAATATTATCTAACAGTATATTATGAGGTGTTGAATATATACTGAAAAGATTAAAAGAATCTACCCCAATACCTAGAGGATTCTCAGACATTACATTGAAAACTTGCACCCATAAATCAGCTCTATCTAAACTAACAGATTCTAAAAAAGAAAAAGCGGTGTCAATTTGATTTAAATCAAAAGTTGAAAATCTAAGAGTTATCATTTCTAAAAGGTTAGAATTAATAAAATACTTATTAATTAAAAAAATACCGAAAAGAGAAAATAAAATAGATTTCCAAAAATTTTGTTTAAGATAACTGTTGAAATATATTATGAATATAATTAATGATGTAATAATTGCTGTTCTTGAAATAAAAACAATTGAAAGTGTTAAAGTAATAATAATAGATAATAAAATCTCTTTTCTTGATTTTTTAAAAAGAATTTGAATGCACATAAATAATTGAATTACCATTATTAATGAATTTCCACCCCAAATGTTCATCCCTCCTCTAACTTTAAATAAATCAAAGTCATACATTATTAATCTTGTTGCATAAATTAGAACACATAAAATCAAGTATGATAAAGTAAAACTGAAAATTTTGAGGTAATATTTTTTATAATTTCTAATATCTGATATTATTTTAGAAAAAATAATTACTATCAGGAAAGAAATTTTATTCAAAATAGAGACTTGAGATATTATAATAGCATAAAGCAAAATGAACATTATCCAATTACTTACCGCAGTATTATTTGTTTTCCTTAATAATGGTTTAGGGGAATAAAAAAAAATTGTACATAGTACAAATAGACATTGATAATATGGGATTGTATCAGAATTTGCTGCAATATTAAATAAAGGATCTACAAAAAAGGTTCCAGCAAAAATAAAAATTGGAGCTAGTAAATATTTAAAATTACTTTTAATAAAAAACTTTACGGTTTTTAGATTTCTATACATTTATGTCCAGGTGAAATTTTATACCCATTTTGATTAATAATATCTTTACCAAGTTCAATTGCTAAATCAAAATCTTTTTTAATTTCACTCAAAATATCAGGTGGAATTGTTAACTGTTGAATCGAATTATTTTTAATACCAATTTGCTCATTTTCATTGATGAGTTTTTCTATTTCAAATATTGATGGGTTATGATTTTTGTTAAAATTCGAATAAATCTGAATTAAATTCTGATAATCTTCTTGGTAATCGCAAGTAAGTCTTGTAGTTGAAGGATTCAGAGTGTGGGAAGTGATTTTTAAATTACATATGTTAAAAAAGTCAGGTCTATTTACAAAAGGACCCCATACTTCAGTATAAGTTTTTTTTTTCATTTTAACAGCCACGTCTAAAGCGTCAGTTTTAATATAATATGGAGCGATACCTAATGGTAATCCATCTGGAAAAATAAAATCAAAATTATTCTTTAAGGATATATCTAAGATTTTAGAACCATAGTAAAAAGAATGTAAAGGATTATCTGCTGTTATACTTAAAAAGGCATCATAACCGTAATATCTAGCTGCAGAGTATAATCTTTGTAAAACATCATCCTCTGATCCAGCATAAAACTGAATATTATTTAATAATGCATTTTTATATAATTCAGAATCTTGAGGATTTGTAGACGTACATAAAACAACGCCATCAATTCCATTGACTTTTTTAGCTCTTTCAATTACTCTATCTATTAATGTCTTACCATTTAAATCTAGTAAAACTTTTCTTTTGAGTCTACTGCTTTTTAATCTTCCCGTAATAAAAAAACCTATTTTCATTTACAAATATTTTAAGTTACAATCTTTTTAGTTTAAATCTTTTGAATTAATAGAAGCCCCTTCTTTTAAATCCTTAGAAAAAGTATGTCCTAAACGACTTTGTATGTTCAACAATGATAAATCTGAATTTTGACTGGTTCTTTTAAAGGATATATCTGAAAGTTTGAACTTATCTCCTTTTTTTACGCTTTTTTTAAGTATTGAACATTTTTTCATTGAGCCATAAATAGAATACGATTTTTCACCTTCGTTCATTTTTAAAAGTCCATCCCCTTTTGTAAGTTCTAAAATTTCTAATTTATTTTCTATTTCATTAAATTTCTCGAAACTCACAGCTGCTTGCCAATCAACTCTTCCTTCTCCTACATCAGTTGTCACATGCTTCTCTATATAATCCATACCAATTGAAGCACCAATTATAGTGATCATAACATTGTATTCATTATCCCATGCTGTATGATCTGCATAACCATGTTTAAATAAAGGATACATATCCATTATTTTACGAATCTTGTTAAAATTAATATCAGTATATTTTGTTGGGTAATTTTGAAACCCATGCATTAATGTTATATTTTCATTATTTATAATATTAATAGCATTTTCAACCTCATATAAGTCTGTACCTCCAACACCCAAAACAATTTCAGTTGTTTTATCTTTAATTTTTGCTTTTAAATGATTTAATAAGTTTATATCACTTAAACATACCGAATGAATTTCAACCAAATCAGGACTATATTGCATTCCAAAATCGATAGATTCAATATCATTAAAAAGTAACATCAATTTTTTACCATTTTCAGTTGTAATTCTGAAAACTTCATCCCACTCTTTTTTTGAAAATACTCTTTCCTTAGCCCATTGATATGCTGAATGATCTTTATGCATATATTCCTCAACGTCTAAAATCAAATGGAACTTTATAAAATCTGCTTTAGTCTTTTTAACTATTTCTATTACAAGATTTTTAAAAAACTCAAAGTCTCCATCATGGTGCCATGCTGTTTCTGCTATTAATTTCATATTTAATTTATTAAAATTTTAATTACTAATTTTTTAATTTTGTCTGACATGCCTTTGTAAGCAATTGATGGTAAATGTAAATCCTGAGGGAAAAATATTGCAAATTGCCCCTCAGAAAGCTTCAATTTAATGGAGTCTTTTGGGTAATATAAAATATAATCTTCTTTTTCACAGTATTCTTTAGTTATTATTTGATCATCAAAATTCTCATATTCAATAACTTCAGTGCCCTCTATAATGTACTGTAAGTCAATATATTTCCTATGAGCTTCTAAAACATTTAACTCATTCTCTTTAGTGTCGTATTCGTTAACTAAAACAAAAAGGTTATCCCCATCTATATCAATCCTACCAGTTTGTAAATTCATTAATTGATTGTTTTCTATAAAATCGAAAGCTTTGGAGAATTTATTATTTAGTGAACTGTAATAATTTCTATTTAATAATTGATCCGTTATCATTTTTAAAATTTAATGTGTTTAATATCATTTTGTGCTTTTGAATAGTCATTTGGTTTTCCAATATCCAACCAATAATTATGCATTGGATATGAAATTAAATTAAGTTTTTTTTCTAAAAGTAATTCCATTAAATCTGTACTATTAAAAAATTTATCTTTAGGAATATTCTTTAAAATAGATTTTTTAATTAAATATATCCCTCCGTTAGAATAATATGTGTAAGTAGGTTTTTCTATAAAAGACAAAATATTATTGCTTTTTGTTTCCAAAACTGCATAAGGTATTTCTACATCATATGGAATAGTAACGACGGACATGTCTGCATCTTTTTCTATAAAATCCTCAAAGAAATTCTCATAATTTAAATTTGTCAAAATATCCGAGTTAGTTACCAAGATGTAATCATGCTTAAAATTATTTATTTTACTAACAGCACCTATAGTTCCCAAAGGAGTATCTTCACTAACGTAATCTATATTCACATTTCTACTTTTACCATTTCCAAAATGTTTTTTGATTTGATCAGCTAAATAACTAACTGAAATCCAAAAATCATCAACTCCAAAACTTCTTAATCTATCTACATTATAATCTATAATAGTTTTATCTCCAATTTTTAATAATGGTTTAGGCGTCTTGTCTGTTAGAGGTTTTAAACGGCTCCCTAAACCTCCTGCCATTACAACGACATCAATTGGCAAATAAGATAATATTGATCTGAAATTAATGATGTTTATTATAACATTATTATTGTCAACAACAGGTATTACTTTAAAATTATTATTTCTTAAATTTTTTATTTCATCAATTGAATAATTTTCTTTTCTAATAAATTTAGGATTTGAATTAATTATTTCTGCAATTGGATTCTCTATAGAGAATCCTTTCAATAAACCTCTACGAATATCTCCATCAGTTATACTTCCGATTAGTTGTTTATTATCGTTAATAGCAAATAAAATTGTGTCAAGTCCTGTTGAACTTAATAATTCTAATGCATGTTTAATTGTACAATTACTATTTATTAAGTGTTTTCTAAAGTTCATTATCTGTAATTATTTTAATAATATTTGATGCAGTATTAGGCTTGTAATATTTATTTTCACCTGTGAACAAACTTTCATCAATAATTTTATTAATCGCATTAATTATTAGTGTTTTATTATAGGGAACATCTAAAATATTATTACTTCTTAGTCTACCTAATTGCCTATTTCCAACATTAATAGCAAACTTTCCAAATGATGCTGCTTCTAAAATTGCACTTGATGTATTTCCAAGTAATATTTTTGAGGCTTTCATTGCTGCAAAATAATTATACTTCCCAAAGTTTTCTATTAAAGTAATATTGTTGGGGTTTTTAGTTTTTAATTCTTTTGAAGATTCTCTATATAAACTCCCCATTGTATCAGCATTTGACAATGTTATGACTAGGTAATATTTTTTACATAATTCGTTTAAAACTTCATAAATAGTTTCAATATAAATCTTATTTTGACTAGAATTTAGGGTCTCAGGATGAAATGTAATTAATATAAATTCTTTGTTTGGAATGTCAAATAATCTCCTGACATCAGACCAATCAGGTAAAATTATTTTTTTCACTCCATCTAAACTTAAAGCACCAACATTATAGATTGCTTTTGAGGATCCAATAATATCTCTTACCGTATTTAAAAAATTATCCGAAGCAACAAAATGAATTTGTGAAGCTAGAGTAATTTGATGTCTGTAAATATTATCTATTGCACCTAGTGTAGTTTCTCCTCCATGAAGATGCGCTAACCTCACACCAAAAGGTATACTTGCTTGAACAGCAGCACTCATTTCAAAACGATCTCCCAAACAAAAAACTAAATCAAATTTATGAACAGCCCAAAAATCAGAAAAGGAAAGGACCGTATTTCCATAAGAAATAGCGATACCTTTTTCACTATCATCTTCGACTAAAGAATTAATTTCGTGGATAGTATCATAACCATCTTTTACAATATCTGAAATAGTAAATCCATGTTTGTTTGAAAGATGTGTTCCAAATGCTATGATTTCTAAATTAAAAAAAGAATCTTTTTTTAATTCCTGAAGTAAAGGTAGATATATCCCATAATCTGCTCTTGAACTTGTTAATATAGCTATGTTCATAATATATTCTCCCAAGTTAGCTTACTGTATTTCTTAATGTCAGTATTGACTGTTTTACCTATAATTTTTTCCCAATTCATGGTACATATACCATCTCCTGGGCGAAGTGGAATAATATCTTTTTCCGTAATCACAGATCCTAATTTAAGGTCTCTTGACAAATGAATGCTTTTACGTGCGATATTTATATTTTTCCTCTCACTTGATGAAGCTTCTTTTACTCCGTTTCCAGAAATTGCTTTTTCAATATTTCTAATAGCGTTAACCATCTCTTTGAGTTCATTTGGCTCTAGTGAGGCTTTATGATCTGGACCTTTTAAATTTCTGCCTAAAGTAAAATGTTTTTCAATAATCTCAGCACCCATAGCAACAGCGGCTATTGGAACTTCAATTCCTAGAGTATGATCAGAGTAACCTATTGAAATGCCAAGTTTTTCTTTAATCGTTAACATAGCTTTTAGATTAACGTCAATCATTGGTGTTGGATATTCAGTATTACAATGTAATACTGTAATCTCACTTTTTTTTGTCCCATAAGAAACTAAAACATTTATAGATTTTTCAATCTCATCTAAATTAGCCATCCCTGTTGATAAAATAACAGGAAGCCCTGTTTTGGCAATTGCTTTTAAATATGGGTAATTTGTTAATTCCCCACTTGGGATTTTAAACATATCAAAGTTTAATGAAGACAAATAAGAAATACCTTCTTCATCAAATGCCGTAGAAAAAAAACTGATATTTTTTGATTTACAGTACGAAATTAATTCTTTATGATCATTATCACTAAGCTCTAATTTCTTTAACATCTTTAATTGTGAATCATCATTACTGGTATCATTCTCAATTTGATATTTAGCTTTTTGTGCCGATGGACTTACTAATCTTTCCGCTTTGAATGTCTGGAACTTAACATAATCTACATCAGCATCTGATGCTACGTCAATTAATCTTTTGGCAGTTTCAATATCTCCGTTATGATTAACTCCTGCTTCTGCAATTATGATTGTTTTATTCATTATTTAATAAATTTCCCAGCACTAATAATACTGTTTTCTTTAATTGAGACATCATTTGAAATAGTTGCGTTACTTCCAATAAAAGTTCCGCTTCCAATTACACTATCTCCATTTACAACAGCACAAGTTGATATATGACAAAATTCTCCGATTGAAACACCATGCTCTATATT
>TARA_B110000908_G_scaffold172515_1_pt1 | contig 11518 bp, 9 predicted proteins | sample TARA_B110000908 | Tara Oceans TARA_B110000908 (sample SAMEA4398067) | marine metagenome | biome: Polar Biome; feature: [DCM] deep chlorophyll maximum layer (ENVO:01000326); material: water (ENVO:00002006), including particulate matter (ENVO:01000060) such as... | depth 36 m
CGAGCTGGTCCAGATGCACTCTACGGCCTACCGGAATCCGACCCAGTTAAATGAGGGTGCAGTTCTTGTCGTTGGGGCAGGATCTTCAGGGGCGCAAATCGCAGAAGAATTGCTAGCGAGCGGGCGGCAGGTTCATCTTTCCGTTGGCCCCCATGATCGCCCACCTCGCAGCTACCGAGGCCATGATTTTGTTTGGTGGCTTGGCGTGCTGGGTAAATGGCAACAAAAACTGCCCGACGTTGGGGCAGAGCATGTGACGATTGCTGTCAGTGGTGCAAACGGGGGACAGACGGTTGATTTCAGGCGTTTTGCGAAAAATGGCATGACGCTTGTCGGCATGACACAAAATTTCAAAAATGGTAAGCTGACTTTTGCACCCGATCTGGGGATGAACGTGGAGCAAGGCGATGCAAACTATCTATCCGTGTTGGACGAGGCCGACGCGTACATTGCGCGCGAAGGTCTTGATCTTCCGCAAGACACACAAGCACGTGAGATAGGGCCTGAGCCAGATTGCATCAAAAACCCAATTCTTGAATTGGATCTTGTAGAGGCTGGAATTACCACGATCATCTGGGCGACTGGATTCACCCAAAACTTTGATTGGTTGCAGGTTGATGCCTTTGATACACAAGGAAGACCACAGCACCTACAGGGGGTTTCGTCTCAATCAGGGATTTATTTCCTTGGGTTGCCATGGCTTTCCATGCGGGGCTCATCCTTTATTTGGGGTGTTTGGGTTGATGCAGAGTATTTGGCGGGTCATATTGATAAATCGCGCCAAAACGATGTGGATACCTGATGCAAACAACCGACCTGCTGCGTGACCTCATAGCATTTCCGACGGTTAGCGTTGATCCTAATCTAGCTCTGATTACTTATTGCGAAGACCTCCTGAGAGGTGTTGGTGCGCAGGTAACCTTGATCAAAGACGCAACAGGTCAAAAGGCTAATTTGTATGCCACAATCGGTCCGACAGATCGTCCCGGTGTTTTGTTGTCGGGGCACACGGATGTTGTGCCTATCACGGGTCAAAATTGGACAGTCCCACCTTTTGAAATGACGCAAAAAGCTGACATGTTGTTTGGTCGCGGCACCGCAGACATGAAAGGCTTTGTAGCCTGCGCGCTTAGTGTAGCGATCAAAGCGGCGCAGATGGATTTGGTGACGCCGCTGCATATTGCCTTATCGTATGATGAAGAAATTGGCTGCGTTGGCATCCGATCATTGATTGATATGTTGGCTGCTGCCCCGTTCCGACCGCAACTTTGCATTGTGGGTGAGCCGACGTTGATGAATGTGGCAACGGGTCACAAAGGTAAAACCGCCGCGCGTGTCATATCAACTGGGCGTTCGAGCCATTCAGCACTGGCACCAAATGCGCTGAACGCCATCCACATGGCTTGCGATATGATCGCCGTAATTCGTGACATTCAAACCGAAATTACAGCAGATGGGATCAAAGACAACGCCTATGATGTGCCCTACACAACATTGCACGTTGGCAAATTTGAAGGCGGTATCGCGCTTAATATCGTTCCCAATAAGGCAGTGTTCGAGTTTGAGGTGCGAAATTTGGCCGAGGATGATCCACACGCCATATTGGCGCGCATCGAAGGGCGTCGAGATCGCTATCTTCAACGGATACGTCAGGATTTTCCCGAAGCGGATATTTCCATCGAGGTTACCAACAGCTATCCGCCGCTTGGTACTGATCCTGACAGCGAAGTGACAAGGTTGGTGCAATCGCTTGCCAAGTCCAATACAACGATGAAAGTGGCGTTTGGCACTGAGGGTGGTTTATTTTCATCTCAACTGGGCGTGCCGACTTTCGTCTGCGGTCCGGGATCGATGGAACAGGGGCACAAACCAGATGAATTCATCAACCTCGCACAACTGGCCGCCTGTGACGCTATGCTTGATGGATTGTTAAAGCGATTGGTTACGGGTCTTTAAAACCGCACTCAGGTTTCCGACAGACCCTGCGTGTGTATTTGCTCACGGACGTGATCAAAGAATGCCGCAACAATTCCCGATTTTTGGTTCGTCTGTTTGGTGGCGATTCCTAACGTGACGGGTTTGACTTTTTCGCGCACCGGAATGATAGCAAGGCCTAGCCCGTCTGGCGCGTAGGTGTTTTTAATACCGATGTTGACCAAACTATATCCAAACCCGTTGGCCACCAGACTACGCACAACTGACAGATCTGTCGTGCGCTCAGCAATGTTTGGGCGAACGTTCGCCATGTGCAGCGTCGATAGAAAATACTCGCGGCTCAACGGAAGATCGAGCAGAACCATGGGTTCGGCTTCCAGCTCCTTGAGTGATACATCGCTTTGCTTTGCCATCGGATGATCAACGGGAAGCATCACATTGGGGGCCAGTGAAATAAGCCTTTCGAAATGAACATCCATCGGGATTTCCATATCGTAAGTGATTGCCACATCAATTTCAGCACGACCCAGCATCCGAAACAGCTCGACTTGGTCGCCCATATGCAAAGTGACCTGCGCCTCAGGATAGATCAGCTCGAAAGAGCGGCGAAAACGGGCGCTGACCAATGGTGCAATCGTTGTAAGAGCACCGACTGAGATGGGTCCACGTGGCCGGTCAGTAATATCTTTTGCCAGATCATTTAGGGCCGCGGCATCAGCCAACATGCGCTTTGCCTCGTTAAATACGCGACGCCCGCCGGGGGTTAGAGACACACCTTGTGCATGATGGCGAACGAACAACTGGATGCCAAAGTGACCTTCAAGTTGATTGATAGCCGTTGAGATGGACGGGGACGACACATTCAGACGTTGCGAGGCCATTGCAATGGTACCTGCGTCACCAACGGCGACCAGATATTCCAACTGTCTGAATGTGAAACGCAAGGCCATGTAAATGCCATTGCTCGCTTTCATGGGTAAATCAAGCGTTGTGTTGGGCCCCGTCCAATCTAAATTGGCAAGGCCCAACCTTTTGGGGCTGTTACCCAACCATTGCGTCTTGTTGCGCAAGCCACATTAGGAAATCTCGTACAGTGCCCTCGTAATCGTCGCCTGCCAGTGGTCCCCCTATTGCATGGACAGAGGTCAGCGCTATTTGCATTGCCTCCAGCTTTTCACGATCTTCGCGGTTGACGGCTTCCCACAGCGCGATGCGCTGATCAATTGTGTCTCCGTCCAGAGCATCCCCAAAAGCTGACATCGTCCAACGCACTTCGATAGAGGTCGCTGTAAGCGGGCGAATACTGAGCGAGACGAGCAAGGATGCGGCAATGCTGACCACCTGACAGGGGAACGCTGCAAAAAGTGTAGAGCGATGTTTGGATATATCATCCAATCCCGGTGCACCTTCGCCGCGCGTTGGAATGTTTTCGGGGTAGTTTGCGTAATAGCTGGTAAAACCCGCCCCATTTGGCCCTTTGCGGCTTAGGCCTGTTGGGGTGTAGCCATGCAAGGTCTGCGGATGAACCACAGACAAATGGTACCCTTCCATGAAATTCTCAACGAGGGCTTTCCAATTACAGTGCCATACCTCGCTTGCCGTATGGACAACACGGTAGTCCTCAGGTTGATATCGCGCGATCAGCTCATCTAAGCCGGCTAACTCAATATCGATATCCGGTGATACATCTGCAAGGCACACGTAAATGAACCCGAAACGTTGTGCGCAGTGGAATGTACCCAGCTTGCACGTTTTCGGATCAAACCCAGCGTTCTTCATGCGCGGTGCGCGCAAAAGTGCGCCATCAGTGCCATACGTCCATGCGTGATAGCGGCAGACAAATCGATTGGCGTTTCCGCTGCCCTCAGCCAAGGGCATGCCGCGGTGACGGCACACATTGGACAGGACCTTTATGTCGGTCTCGTCGCGCACAACCAGCAACGGTTCCCCAAGCAGTTGCAGCGTCAGGTAGTCGCCAGAATTTGGCAATTCATCAACGCGCCCCACGCAATGCCAACCGCGTCGCAGCACAGTGGCGCATTCACGTTGGAACATAGCTGGATCGACATAAGATCGTCCGGGCAAGCAACGCGGTGCATCCGCAGGAGAGGCCGCACATTCCGCCAAATCACGGCGTAAATCAACGAGATGGGGGGTATCTGCGCCAATGTTTGCAGTCTGTTCATTCATTGCCGGGCACTCCATATGAGGGCGCTACACTTGGGTTGAGCGCGCGTTGGACGTAGTCTTCTAATTGCGGTTTGTAGACGTCCCATGCAGTGGCCACAGCCTCAATGGGACAGCCTTCGGACCAGTCACAGCGCAAATCGGCCACGGGCCAAGCCACTTTGTCACAAATCTGCATACCCGCTGAATGGATTGGACCCGCTTCACCACCTGCGGCCAAACCAGCGCGCATGGCAGCGATCAAACGGTCGCCTAAATGACCAGTGCTTTGCTCAAACCCATCTACAATCGCCTGTGGCACGTCCGCATTTGCCAGAAGATTACCCGCCGAAATCACATCTTTGCCAGCCGCATCGGTCCAAATGCCCAATGATTGCGCGCCCGAATGGATAGCCGTTTGACCATTGGCGTCTATGGCCAGCACTTGGCGATAATCAATGAACGCGCCTTGTTCGCGCACACGGGCAATCGCCTCAGGCGCAGCCGTACCGCCAGCCATCAAGTCTAACGCAAGGGTGCCTAAACGTGGGTCGGTTATATTCTGGCTGGCAACCGCACCCACACCTGCACGCGTGTAGACGCAGCGCGCCGCCACTGCGGGTGAAGATGAAGAAATGGCGATGCCAAACATGCCCGTCTTGGCGCAGCGGGCGACCAATGAAAACGTCATTGTGGAATGACCGCTGTGCCGTCAATCTCGACCAGCCACTCAGGACGAGCGAGGGCCTGAACCACCAACCCAGTTGAGACCGGATACACACCTTCAATGTATTCACCCATGGTGCGGTAGATCGCTTCGCGGTGTCGCACATCGGTGATGTAGACCACAACTTTGACCAGATGCTCCATCTCGCCTCCGGCCTCCTCGATCAATTGTTTGATGTTTTGCATAATTTTATGGGTTTGCTCGACCGGATCATGGCTGTCGATATTCTTGGCATCGTCCAAGTTCTGGGGGCATTGCCCACGCAGCCAGACAGTGCGTCCGCCCTGCGTCACAACGGCCTGACACAGATCATTGTCCAAGCTCTGTTCGGGGTAGGTTTCTTTGGTGTTGAATTTCCGGATGCGTGTATGTGCCAATGTATTCGTCCTATCAGTCGGCGCTTTGAACACGCGCGTTGATGTATTGTGCAAAATCATAGTTGGGCCGCTCAAGATGAGACAGATGGCCCGGTGTTGCCGCGCTTGACGAGAGGCCGCGGTAAACCTTTTCGGTGCAGCCTTTGTCTTCGACGTTCACGTCATCAAGCAGCGCTTTGAGTTGTTCAAAATTTGCCTGTGCATCGGGATCGTCTGCATAGTCATTGGACATGCCGCCCCCAAACCCAATCCGGACCTGACCCACGCCATGTGGATGCAACGTGAGATACCAAAAATACCCCGGCGTCAGCGTAATCAAAAGGCTAGGGTAAATCGCTAGCAAATATGTCGTGCGCCGTCGGTCCCCCTCCATACGGGTGTTGGACGGATGGGCCATCGCGATCTTAAGGGACTCGTCCTTGAGGATCGTGTGATAGTTGAAAGCGTCTTCCCCCGGGGGGCAAATCATCTCGTCCAGTTTGGAAAGGCCACCGATGGTCCCTGCATGACACACAGGCAGGTGGTAGCTTTCCATGAAGTTTTCAGCCAGAACCTTCCAATTGGTGTCCCACAAATGGGTCTCAAAAAAGGTTTCTGTATAGGCGCTCATGTCATAATCGCCTACCAAATCTTCGACTTTGGAAAGTTGGTTCGCAACTGTGGGCGTATCTGGGTTCAACGAAATAAATACCCAACCCAACCATTCTTCGCAGCGAATATCAGGCAATTTGTAATCAGTTTTGCAGAACCCTTCATTCTGGGTCATCGCAGGTGCGCCACGAAGAGAGCCATCCAGATTATAGGTCCAGGCATGGTAGGGGCATACAATGCTGCGGGTATTGCCGCGTCCCTCCAACAAAGTAGACATGCGGTGACGACAGACATTCGACATAGCTTTTAGCGCGCCCGTCGCGTCACGAAGCACGATGACAGGTTGGCCTGCAAGCTCAAGCGTGACGTAATCGCCAGACGCAGCAATGGCCGAAGCGCGCCCCACACAGAACCAATCCTTGGCGAAAATGCTGTTTAGCTCGTGCGTCAAGAAATCCTCGGATGTGTAAACTGAGGGCGGCATCGCACGCGCCTGCTCAAAAGGAACCGAGACGTTTCCCTTGAGTTCATCCACCGCGTCTTTCATGGGTGTTACTCCTTGTTCAGTGCTCATTTAGTTTCTGCTCAGATGCAGTTGTTTTTGTGAATGTTAAATTCAGAATCACGAAGGCTTTTGTACCATTGTCCGCCGTCCCTTAATTGAAGCTTGCTGCCAAATTTGGATTAGATAAAGGATGCTCTGTGAAATGCCTGATTTGAGCCATCCTAACCAAATTGCCACTTAAACGGTTCTGTCGCAAATTACTTGAATGCGGATCATGTGGGCGACTTCGATGCCTTCCAGTGTTGCCGAGGCTGATTTGAAGGATTTGAACCCCTTCATCTGTCGTGTAAAATTCTTGATGAAATGGTGGTCCTGCTCAATTATAGCGTTGTTGCAGGGATCCCGACTGGACTGATATTGATTGCGGTCTGTTCTCTTGAGGATGTTGTATATGCCGACAAATTCAAAGCTGATCGTCGCGCCAAGATCCCGAGGCAGAAGCAGAAGCATCGGGTGACCAACTGGTCTGAATATACCGAAGGCCTGCGGCGGCGCGGTGATCTGACCGTTTGGGTCAGCGAGGCTGCGCTTGCGGTGGATAGTCCTGCTAAAATCTTTGGCGAGGGTGCTCCTCTCGGCAGCATGCTGCACGTGCGCCTGCTGGGTAAGAAATGGCTCGAAGAAAAGCATAAAACCAAGGCAAAACGCAAGATTTGGCGCAAGCTGCACCTCGGCCTCTATCTTGTATGCGGTGAGATCGTCTGCTCTGATTTGACCGCGGATCACATTGGCGACCCAACGGCTCTTCCGGGCCTGCTGGATCAGATCGACGGCCCGGTTGACCTGTTTCTTGCGGACGGTACCTACGATGGCGTAGCCAACGGTTAAGGCTCTGACTGACGGCTGCGGCGCGTTAATTGAAGTCACGACCCCACCACCCAAGAACGCGATCTTGAGCCCTGACTCGGCTCAAAATCCGAGCCTTCGGGACTGGACATATTGCCGAAATCGAAGCGCATGGTCGGATGGCTTGGCAGAAATCAACCGGCTACAATCAGCGCAGCTGCATTGAGACACAGATGGGCCGCTGGAAGGCTGTCATCGGGCACAAGCTCAAAGCGCGCAACTTCGGAAATCAGAAAACAGAGGCCAGGATTGGCGTCAGGGCCCTTAACCGGATGACTAAACTTGGCCGCCCCAATTTCCAACGCACCGCCTGAAATCCGTTTCGGGTAGGGCGTGTTCCGACCTCAAGTTGATCCATGCAACAACGCCCCTTATGATACTATTCTGCCCCGTCCGGCATCAGACCCCTTCTGGAGTGGCACGGAAAAACCGATCGTTGTTTTGAAAAAATTGCGGGACTCCGTTCCGCACAGCGGTACGTGAGGCTTTAGTTACGCTACGTAAGCCTGTCTTATGGCAGGCCGTAATTGACTCAAACTCGCTACCATTGTTCCTTTTTAGATAATGTTGGCTTTGCGTAAACGGCAATTCCATCGTTCACTTAGGGAGGAAATTTAATGCGTATATTTTCATTGGCGACGGCGATCTGCCTTGCTTCAGGGCCACTGCTGGCCCAAGAGGCCGACCTGCCCAAGCAGTTGACTTGGACCGCCTACGGCACCGGATCAGCCGGATATAACCAATCGGTTGCGATTGGCGCGGCTTTGCAAGAAGCAAATGGCGTTAACCTGCGCGTATTGCCAGGCAAGAACGATATAGCCCGCACCGAGCCACTGCGCCAAGGCAAAGTACAGTTTTCGGCAAACGGGGTTGGCGGCTCGTTCATGGCACAAGAAGGCGTGTTCCAGTTTGGTGCTGAAAATTGGGGACCACAACCCGTGCGCATTCTGGCTGCTAACAATGGTGGCACCGTCGGTCTTTCACTCGCCGTTGCAGCAGAAGCCTGCGAAAAAGCAGGTAAACCTGATTGCGAAGGATTTACCTATACCGACCTTAAGGGCATGCGCGTCGCGTGGGTCAAAGGTGCACCTGCGCTTAACGTCAACAACGGCGCATATCTCGCGTATGGTGGGCTGACATGGGACGATGTTGAAAAGGTTGAATTTGGCGGCTTTGGCGACAGCTGGGCAGGCATGATTGACGGCAGCGTAGATGCAGCCTTTGCATCCACCAACTCAGGCCGTGCATACGAAGCGGCCTCAAGCCCACGCGGTGTTTACTGGCCACCGATTGACGCAAATAATGCCGAAGGTCTGGCGCGGATGCAGGATATTGCGCCATTCTTCTCACCGATGCTTGCCACAGTGGGTGCGACGATCGACGGCACCGATGGTACGCCAACAGCTGGCTATGCCTATCCTGTCTTGATGACCTATGCGGTGCAAGACGAAGGCCTTACTTATAACATGACCAAAGCGATGGACGTGTTCTTTGATAGCTACAAAGACAACGCACCGGGCATAAACGGCTGGGCGCGTGACAAGCAAAACTTCCAGTGGGTGGCCCCATACCATGAGGGCGCTATCCGTTATTATACTGAAGTTGGTGTGTGGAGCGACGAAGCACAGGCACACAATGACAACCTGATCGCGCGTCAAGGCGCGCTGATGGCAGCTTGGGAAGAACTTAAAGCCGAAGCACCCGACAATTGGGAAGAAGCATGGGACGCAAAACGGCGTTCAGCACTTGAAGCAGGTGGTTTTGCCATCGTTTTCTAAGCCGGCACACCGATACTACAGGCGGGCTTACGAGCCCGCCTGTAACTTATCGCTCGACCTAGGTTCGGGCCAACCTCATTGAGAACAAAATGACAGAGCAAAGCGGTGCTAGTGATCGTGGCAGTTCAGCAATAGAAGCTGAACGCATTGTAGAACGGCTGACCTTTACAGGCCCAGCACGCTGGGTGATAATTCTATTCACGTTGGCTGCTATTGGCGTTGCCATCAACCAGCTATTTAATTTGCGGCTTGGCGGATATTCGCTGCTTGAAGGAATGTATCTTTATGTTCTCGCAGGGTTTTTCCTAAGCCTCACTTTCGTTACGTTTCGCGCCTGGGGGCCAGCATCGCCACGTGTCCCGTGGTATGATTGGATGTTGGCTGCGGCGACAATTTTGATCGCAGGTTACTTTGTGATCACCGCAGGAGACAGCCTTGACGGTGGGTGGGAATATGCTGCACCCGATACGGCGGTCTGGGCCTCGATTGCGCTATACCTGCTGATCCTTGAGGGCACCCGTCGTGCAGGTGGGTTAGTCCTATTTAGCTTTGTGTTTGCGTTTTCCCTTTACCCGACTTTCGCAGAACACGTACCCGATCCGTTGAATGGCTTTACCCAGCCTTTTACCGATGTCGTTCCCTATTTCATGATCTCATCCGAGGCGTCATTCGGCATACCGATGCGGGCTTTCGGTAATCTTGTAATTGGATTCATTCTGTTTGGCGCAGTGCTGCAATTTACGGGCGGTGGTAAATTTTTCAACAACCTCGCTATGGCGCTGGTAGGTGGTTATCGCGGCGGGGCTGCGAAAGTTTCAATCTTTGCATCGGGCTTTATGGGATCGATGTCCGGTTCCGTCATCTCTAACGTATTAACCACTGGCGCGGTGTCCATTCCCGCGATGAAGAAGACGGGTTTCTCGGCCCGCTACGCTGCCGCAACCGAGGCCTGCGCCTCAACGGGTGGGGTGTTGATGCCACCCATCATGGGGGCAACAGCATTTGTGATCGCGTCATGGCTCAGCATGCCATACGTAGAAATTATGCTGGCTGCCGCTATCCCGTCGCTGCTGTATTTCTTTGGTCTGTTTGTACAGGTCGACGCATATTCGGCGCGGCGCGGCCTTAAAGGGCTGGCAAAGGTAGACAGGCCCGCCATCCTGCAAACACTGCGTGAAGGTTGGCTTTATATCGCCGTGTTTGCGCTTTTGATATTCCTGATGGTGGCATATCGTTGGGAAAAAACAGCACCGTTCTATGCCGTCACCTTGCTACTTTTGGTCAATCAATTCAACAAGAACGACCGCGTGTCTTGGCAGGGTTTTTTGAATATCATCGTATCCGTTGGTCGCACACTTTCGGAACTTGTCGCTGTGCTGCTTGGAATCGGCATGATCGTTGGTGCGTTTCAAGCGACAGGGCTGACTGGACCATTGGCCAACGAACTGGTGCATATGGCGGGCAATTCCCTACCGATGTTGTTGATAATGGGGGCTGTGACGTCGTTCATCTTTGGCATGGGGATGACGGTCACCGCCTGCTACATCTTCTTGGCTGTGGTTTTGGCCCCTGCACTTGTGCAAGCGGGCCTTAACGAACTCGCCGTGCATCTGTTCATCTTATATTGGGGCATGGTCAGTTTCATCACACCACCTGTTGCCTTGGGTGCTTTTGCCGCCGCATCAATGGCGGGTGCTAATGCATTCAAAACCGGATTTGAGGCGATGAAACTGGGCGGTGTGATCTATGTGATACCATTCTTCTTTGTGCTGAACCCAGCCCTGATTGGCCAAGGCCCACCAATGGAGGTCGCCATTGTTTTGACCTGCGCACTGATCGGAGTCTGGTTCATTTCGGCGGCGTTGCAAGGCTTTGTAAGCTTCATTGGCCCGCTTAATTCAAGTAGCGTATCTGCATTGATGCGTTTGGTTTTGTGCATTTCAGGCCTGATGATTGCAGCGCCTATAGGTGGAATTTTAGGGCTGAGCCACGCCGCACTGACTTTGTTAGGCTTCGCAATAGCACTGCCTCCGCTAGCTATCGCCTGGCGAGCAGGACAGGCACACAGCGTGGAACAAGAGTCTGCCGAGGCTTAGCCATATAATCAATGCGTTGCTTCAAATCATTTGCGGATCGACAGAAACGAAGGAAACCGCAGCTACTCCCTAAAGGTGGCTACAGTTTTCCCACTTTCATTCGGCGATCAGAGTCTGATGCCACCCAACTCAGCAACACCGGTAAAGCTGCGATTCCCTGTCGGACGAATAAGGGCCGCACTCATGCAAACATGCGCTGGAGCTTCGGCGATGTAACGGACCATAGCATCCAGATCGTCAGCCTGCAGCATCTTGGTAAGGTCTTCGGGGGACGGCGGTTTGGGTCTCAATTGCATAATGGGGGTCGCCACTTCGCCCGGCATAAGGGCCGTACAGCGGATACCACCTGCACCTGTGACCCACGCCTTTTCCACGCCACTTTTCCATATTGGCCCCTTTGATGTATGCTGCACTTGGGCACACGAACTCACAGAACT
>TARA_B110000908_G_scaffold33250_1_pt1 | contig 11508 bp, 8 predicted proteins | sample TARA_B110000908 | Tara Oceans TARA_B110000908 (sample SAMEA4398067) | marine metagenome | biome: Polar Biome; feature: [DCM] deep chlorophyll maximum layer (ENVO:01000326); material: water (ENVO:00002006), including particulate matter (ENVO:01000060) such as... | depth 36 m
TTCGTTTTTGAATAGAGAACAGAAAGATTTAAAGATTTTCAACACGATAAAAATACAATAACTTTTTTTAATTTTTTCCTAAAATGATTTATTGTCTTTATATTGCAGCAAACAACCCATATTGGAAAAAATTATTGTTTCTGTAACCAACGACCTCACGACAGACCAACGTGTAGACAAGGTATGCAACACGCTTTATAATGGGGGCTATGAGGTATTATTGATTGGGAAAAAACACAAAAACAGCAAACCATTTCACCGAAACTACGCAACGAAAAGAATCAAACTACTTTTTCAAAAGGGGGTTTTGTTTTATGCTGAATTCAATCTTCGTTTGTTTTTTTTCCTCTTGTTTTCTAAAAAAACAATTTTATTGGCCAATGACCTAGATACGCTAATGCCCAATTATTTGGTTGGAAAACTGCAAAGAAAAAAAGTGGTTTTTGACAGTCATGAATTATTTTCGGAAATTCCTGAATTGGTGCATCGCCCTTTTGGAAAGAAAATATGGACGCTTTTGGAAAACTGGATCCTTCCCAATTTAAAAAACGCCTATACTGTTTGCGATAGTATCGCACTGTATTATGCAAAAAAATACACCACGAAATTTAATGTAATCCGCAATCTTCCAATGTATAAAAACAGCAATCGTGTAGGCGAGTTTTTATTTGATACTTCGGAGAAAAAAGTCATCCTCTATCAGGGTGCGGTAAATGTAGGGAGGGGTTTGGAGTTGATGATTGACAGCATGACGTTTCTTCCTAATTGTATCTTCGTAATTATCGGAACTGGAGATATTTTTAAAGAATTGGAGGCATGGATCAAAAAGAAAAATTTAGGGAATCAAATAAAGCTATTGGGACAGATCTCTCCTCAAAAACTGCACACAATAACTCCTTTGGCTCATCTTGGAATTAGTTTAGAAGAGGATCTTGGATTAAATTACCGATTTGCTTTACCCAATAAAATATTTGATTACATACAGGCAGAAGTGCCCGTTTTAGTTTCTGACTTACCAGAAATGAAGAAAATTGTAATGGACTTTAAAGTGGGTGAAATTGTTTCCAATAGAACTCCAAAAATATTGGCAAAACAAATTGAGAAATTACTAGAGAAAAATTTCTCTATCGCATTAAAAGTGGCGAAAAATGATTTAATTTGGAAACATCAAGAGCAAGACTTACGCGCTATTTTCGAAAACTTGAAATAGCTATTTTTTGTAATGATGGGGATTTTCTCGGATTCCTTTTTTGAATAGAAAACGCACACCAGATCGAATTTTGTTGTCAATTTGTAAAAGAATGTCTTTTACTTTTTCTGTTGGCCAACCTCTAAAAGTGGTTACATGAAAAGCGTCTGAAGGCAACAAAGGTTCTTTGGAGAAATAATAGTTGGATACACAGCACCTTACTTGGTTTTCAACAATCTTACTCACTGAGTGCCAAGAATTTTGATGTGTTGCCATCACCACCAATCGATTGAATTTACTTTCTATTGTAATTTGCTTTCGTTGCAATCCTTTGGGCCATACTTCTAAATTTCCGCCATTTGCAGGCTCCCAATCTGGTGTTACGTAGTAAAGGAGGTTTAAAACTCGCCAATTTTCTCGATCTCTATCATGAGAATTATCTAAATGTGGATTTAAAAAACTGCCCTTTGTCATCAAAGAAACCCCACCTGCGTATAAATGTGCATCGGGAAGTAGTTCTTTAATTTCACAAATTTCTGAAATGAGTTGTACTACTTTTTTATCTTGAAAAGCAAATACGACTTCTTCTAGAAGGGAATGATAGGAATTCATTTGATAGGCTGTGAACTTTCGTTCTCTTAAACTTTTTCTTTCTACAGTATTCTTTAAGTCCGGAAAATAATTGTAAATTTCTAATGCAATTTCTTCTGGTAGAAGGTCATCTAAATAAAAGAAACCAATTTGATTTTTACTGGTCAAGAATTGCTTCTTCAACTGTAATTGATGGTCTTTTATATTTTGATAAATTAATTTTGAGATTGCTTCTCTTTTCATTTATATGGCTTTTTTTAAAGAACACAAATAACTCACTTTGAAACAATTTAAATAAAAAGTTGACGCATTTTTGATTGCTTTTTTTTCAAAAAACGGAGCTAATATCCCTACTACAAAAGAAACGCCAAAAAGAGACAAGTAATGTACAGTCTTTAATAAATTCCCTTCTTTGGGTAAAATCAAATTATGATCTGCTAAAAAAGAAATATTCTCCATTGCTTGTTTGGTTTTAAATACAAATGCGGTATCGGCATCAATACCGTGGTGATACACTTCGTTTTCAAGATGAATAACGGAAAAATTCTTTGCTTTTAATGTAAGTGAAAACAACAAATCTTCTCGTCCATATTTTGTAAGCTTCTCTTCAAATCGTATCTTATTAAAGAGCGCTTTAGAAATTAAAAAATTAGAAGTAAAAAAAAACTTATACGGTCGTTTGTTTCGCTTGTCCACATTAATTTCTTCAAACTTAATACCGTATTTGTACCGCAATAATTTTTTATTTTCATCGGATGCTAAATAGCGAATTCCCCCGCAAAAAACAGCTCCTGTCTTATATTGAATCTCTTTTAAATAGTTATGAATAAACAAAGGACTTACTGGTAAAACATCACTATCTAAAAACAACAACCAACTGTAGACGGCTTCTTCTGATAATTGATTTCGAATTGCGCTCCTTCCAACATTGTCTTTTAATGCATTAAATCGTGCGAATGGCAGGGCATTTATTTTTTCGTTTTGTTGATTTAAAGTGGACTTTGAACCATCATCAAAACAAATAATTTCAAACAACACCTTCGATTTCAGTAATTGCTTATGAAGCTCATTTACGAGTGCAAAAGCATTGTAGTTATATGTTGGGATAAGTACTGATAGCATTATACAATAACTTGTTGTGCTACTTCAAACAACTGCCCTCCTTCGCATTTAACTGTTTTCTGTTTAAATTTAACAATCAACTGATAATCATGCGTGGCCATTAAAATAGTTTTTCCACTTTGGTGTATTTGATTTAGCAATTCCATAACCTCAAGAGACGTTTTTGGATCTAAATTCCCAGTAGGCTCATCTGCCAAAATCAATTCAGGGTCATTTAATAAGGCGCGCGCAATGGCAACTCTTTGTTGTTCTCCTCCAGAAAGTTCGTGAGGTCTTTTGTAATGTTTATTTTGAATGCCTACTTTTTCTAAAACTTCGGTTATTTTATCTTTAATCGCTGTTTTTTCTTTCCAACCGGTAGCTTTCAAAACAAATTCTAGGTTTTCATAGACCGTTCGATCGCTTAATAATTTAAAATCTTGAAAAACAATGCCTATTTTTCTTCTTAAAAAAGGGATTTCTTTTTCTTTTAATTTATTTAAATCAAAATCTACAATGGTACCAATTCCGCTTTGTAATTTCAAGTCGCCGTATAGCGTTTTCATTAAACTACTTTTTCCGCTTCCTGTTTTTCCAATTAGATAATAAAAAGCTCCTTTCTCTAAAGTTAGATTCACTTTAGACAAGACCAAGTTATCTCTTTGATAAATATCTGCATTTTCAAGATGTAAAACAGCATTTTCCATACAACTGTGTAGTTTTTACAAACTTATAAGTTTCTTTCTATTTTTAACTAAAAATTGCGAACTATTCTTACTTTTGATTACTGTTAGGATATTTTTTAAGACTTTCATCAAACAAATTTAAAAAAAGTCCGTTATCCAATTAAAGAAACACAAACAAATCTATGAAGCTTTTTTTAAGTAGGTTCTTTTTAACTTGCTCCCTTTTTTTTCTGACATATACTCCAGCATTTGCGCAACAATCTTTTGTTGAAGCAACGGTTTTGACAGATTTTAATGATGCTCTAAAATTATACAACAGCAAGGCATATGCTCCTGCTCTAAAAATATTTGGTGCTGTTGCAAGGACTGCAGCGAACAACACTAACGTAAAAAGCGATGCTTCCTACTACGAAGCAATGTGTGCGGTAAAACTAAATAAAACAGATGCCGATAAAAAAGTTTTAAAATTTGTTTTAGAAAACCCTACGAGTGTTAAAAAAAACAAAGCTTATTTTAATGTTGGAAACTATTATTTTGCCAATAAAAAAGCTGCATATTCTCTAAAGTGGTTTCAAAAAGTAGCTCCAGAACAGCTCTCAAAGGAAAATAAAAAGGAATTGGATTTTAAAATGGGGTATGCCCTTTTAAAGACCAATCATTATAAATTAGCAAAGGATCGTTTCTTGCCGCTTATAAATGACGGAAAGTATGGAAATGATGCCCGCTATTATTACGGATATTTAGCCTATAAGTTAGAAGATTATGCCGTTGCAGAATCTACTTTAAGAGAAATTGCTGACAATGGCTCCTATAAGGCAGAAATTTCATACTACCTTTTAGATATTAGTTTTAAAGCTGGTAGATTCAATCGATGTGTTAGCGTAGGATTGAAACTGTTAGCAACTGCAAATAGAAGGGAATATCCCAATATTTCTAAAATTATTGGTGAGAGTTACTTCAATTTACAAAAGTATCAAGAAGCCATTCCCTACCTAAAAGCCTATCGAGGAAAAAGAGGGAAATGGAACAATACCGATTTTTATCAGTTAGGATATGCCTACTACAAGCAAAACGATTTTATAAATGCCATCAATAATTTTAATAAAATACTCGACGAAAAGAACAATGTTTCACAAAATGCATACTATCACTTAGCAGAATGTTATTTAAATAGTGATAAAAAAACAGAAGCTTTAAGTGCATTTAAAGTGGCGAGTGAAATGGATTTTGATCTAAAAATAAAGGAGGACTCTGCCTTGAACTATGCAAAACTAAGTTATGAAGAGGGCAATCCTTTTAAAAATGTTGCGGTGGTTTTACAGGAGTACTTAAAAGCCTATCCAAAATCTAAAGCTTATAACGAAATAAACAATTTAATTGTCAGTTCGTTTCTACATCAACAAGATTACTTAGGTGCTTTGGAGTATTTAGTAAAAAATAAATCGAAAAACAACAACATACTCCATTTGGAGGTTTCACTTTACAGAGGGATTCAATTATATCAATCAAAAAAAATTAAAGAAGCACTACCGTTTTTTACGATTGCAAAAAAAACGAGCAACTTTAATATTTCTTTAAGGGCAAGATATTGGGAAGCAGAAGCACAGTACCAATTAGAAAATCATCAAGAGTCACTTGCAAATTTCATCCGCTTGAAAACTATCTTAAAGAAGAATAAAAATCCTGAGTTTTCAGCGTTAAATTACATCATCGGATATAATTATTTCAAACTAAAAAAATACGCGAAAGCAATTCCGTTTTTTGAAGCAACTACAAAGCAAAATTCAATAGAGAACGAAGTGCTAGAAGATGCATACATTCGTCTTGGAGATAGTTATTTTGCTACAAGTGCATACGAAAAAGCATCAATTTCTTATCAAAAAGTAATCGTCAATAACGGGATAGGTGCTGATTACGCGCAATATCAAGTAGGAATGAGCTATGGCTTTACGGACGAAAATGAGGCCAAAATAGACGCTTTAAACAAAGTGATTACTACCTACAAAATGTCCTCATTAAAAGACGACGCGTTGTATCAACTAGGAAATACCTATTCAAAAATAAACAAAAATGCCGAAGCGCATATTGCTTATAGTAGCCTTATAGAAAAGCATGCTAAAAGCATCTTTATTGCAAAAACATTAATCCGACAAGGACTGTTGTATTATAATGATGGTGAAAATGACAAAGCACTTAAAAAATACCAGCAAATTGTTCGTTTGTTTCCAAACTCGCCAGAAGCATTTGAAGCGGTTGCAAATGCCCGTAACATTTATATAGACAATGACAATGTAGGCGATTATGTAACCTGGGTAAAAGGATTGAAATTCATTAATATCACCAATTCAGAATTAGACAACACTACTTTTGCCGCGGCAGAAAAGAAGTACTTGAATACTACTGATCAAGAAAGAATTGTTTCTAGCTTACGAGGATATACAACGAGTTTTCCGGAAGGAATACATGCCCTCAAAGCCAATTTTTATTTAGCAGAAACACTGCACAAACAAGCACTATTTGACCAAGCAATACCTAGCTATACTATTGTATTAAATGAAGCACAAAGTGACTTTAGCGAAGCGTCTCTTAATAAATTATCGCAAATCTATCTTTTCAAAGAAGACTTAGACAATGCAATTCCCTTATTAAACAGACTAGAACAAGAAGCGAATTCTCCAACAAATATCCTATATGCGGAAAGCAATCTTATGCAAGGATATTATAAAACTCAAGTATATGGATTAGCAATTGAATACGCTAAAAAAATACTGGAAAGAGAAAAATTAGACAAACTCTTAAAAAACGATGCACAAATAATTATTGCACGATCTGCTTTTAAGAATGATGACTTACCAACCGCTGAAGCATATTATACAGAAGTAACTAAAAGTGCAGCTGGAGAACTAAAAGCAGAGTCACTGTATTACAATGCCTACTTTAAGAACAAAGAAAAAGCGTATGAAAGTTCAAATAAGATCGTGCAGAAACTAATTGCAGATTATTCGGCCTATAAATATTGGGGCGTAAAAAGTTATGTTATTATGGCTAAAAATTATGATGGCTTAAAAGACGCATATCAAGCCACCTATGTATTAGAAAATATTATTAAAAACTTTAAAGAGTTTGATGATATAATCGTTGAAGCACAAGCAACACTCGATAAAATAAAAGAAAACGAAGCGAAAATAAATCGTTCTGTTAAACAAGAAGAGGAGATTCCTAAAGAAGAAAAAACGAAGAATTAATGAACAAAGGAAGCTTATTATTACTATTATTCTTTTCTTTTCTCGGGCTAAAAGCACAAGAAAAGAAAAAAGAGATGGAAACGGATACTGTAAAAACAGAGGTTGTAAATGTAATCACGGCATACAATCCAAAAATTGCAGATGCAAATAAAATACAAAGAACTCCAGAAATTAAACTCTCGGAAAAAAGTAAAAAGAAGCAACTTAAATATACCATTTCCTCCATACCAGTAGCCTCTACGTTTATACCTAAAACAGGCGTTGTGAAAGGAATTGATGTAGGAGTAAAAGAACGTGTTTATGACAATTATATTGCTGGTGGATTTGGAAACTACAACACCCCATTCGTAGAGGCCGCATTGCATTATAACACCCGTTTTAAAAACGAAATGGGATTTTATGCAAAGTATATTTCTTCGAATGAAAATGTTAAAAATACCGCTTTAGCCAGTACGTTTTCTAATTTTAAAACCGCACTCTTTTTCAAACAGCAGGAGCGTTATTTTGATTGGAAAGTCTCCTTAAATTCTGCTCAAAACAAATACAATTGGTATGGCATTCCTGAAAACCTAAAAGCAAGTACTGCTATTGAAACCATTAATAGCGAGCAAGAAAATAATTACTTTCAATTGATTGGAGCATTCGATTTTGAAAACTCTATTCTAGAGAACAGCACGGCTAGTATTTCCTCTTTTTCAGATGCACATCAAAGTAAAGAGATCGTAATGAATTTAGAAACCATATTTAATTTCTCCTTAGACTTTATCAATTATGGGTTAAATCCGCTCTCTATAGATACCAGTATTGAAGTTTTAAAAGGTTTTTTCAAAAGCAATTCCACAGACAATTCAGAAATAGACTATTCAATAATTACCACTAAAATTCTACCAACATACAATTTTATGCTCTATGATTTTTCAATCAAAACAGGGTTGAAATTATTTGCTTCCGTTGACACAGAAAATAGTGCTACAAACATCTTAGTATATCCAGATGTGCAAATTTCCAAAGCCATCATTAAAGACGCATTCATTCTTTATACAGGTATTTCAGGAGACCTAAAAACAAACACTTACAAAAGCATTACCGAAGAAAATCCATATGTTTCTCCAACGCTATTCATCACCCAAACCAGTGAAAAAATGAATGTTTTTTTGGGTACAAGTGGTAAAATTAACAACAATTTTAGTTTTAATTTTAAAGCCAGTTATAAAGACGAAGAAGACAAGGCTTTTTTTATCAGAAATAATTCTAAGTCGAACGGAATTAACTTAATTACAAATAATATTCCTTTGGAAAACTACGAATTTGGAAACTCTTTTAGAGTGTCTTATGATGATGTAACAACCACTTCGTTTTTAGGCGAATTCGAATATGACGTGTCCAATAAAATAGCAACAGGGGCAACAATACAATATGATGATTATCAGGTAAAAAACTTAGAGGAAGCATGGAATTTACCCGCCTTACAAATTGCTGTATTTGGAAAATACAAAAGCGAAAAATGGTATGCAACCACAAATATTTTCTATGTTAGTGAACGTAAAACAGTAGCCTACAACGCTGCGTTTCCTTCAAGTGCTATCAGCACAGATCGCTTAGATTTTTTCCTAGATATTAACCTAAATGGAGGGTATCACTTTAATGATGCATTTTCTGTTTTCTTAAAATTAAATAATGTTTTAAACACCAATTACCAGCGATTTGCAAACTTCGATGTACAGGGATTTCAAGTCCTTGGAGGTATCACTTATAAATTCGATTTTTAATAAACGACCTGTGATCTAGTTTTTCAATTTCATTTTTGTAGCTTTATGCTTTAATAAATTACACACAATGAAAAAACTACTGCTTGGATTATCCTTCTCATTCTTCTTTTTTTCGTGTTTACAAAAAGAAGCAAAAACAAACATTTCTACCAATTTATCTAAAGAAGAAAAAATAGACTCTACGAATATTAAAACTCTTTTCAATACGGCATTAACGGAGGGCGAATCATACGAATGGTTGCGAGATTTAACGCAAAATATTGGAGGTAGATTGTCAGGTTCTCCAGAAGCTGCAAAAGCAGTGGTATGGGGTGAAAAATTAATGAAATCTGTTGGATTAGATTCAGTTTGGCTACAACCTGTTATGGTTCCTCATTGGGTTCGTGGCGAGAAAGAAGCTGCAAACTACTTGGTAAATGGGCAGCAAAAAAATGTACCAATTTGTGCACTCGGATTTTCAGTTGCAACTTCTAAAAAAGGGGTATCTGCTGCAGTTCTTGAAGTAAAAAGTTTAGACGAAGCAAAAGCTTTGGGCGAAAAAATGCGTGGTAAAATTGTGTTTTTCAATCGTCCTTTCGACAATACACTCATTAATACATTTGCGGCCTATGGAGGCTGTGTTGATCAACGAGTGCAAGGCGCTGCCGTTTGTGGACGCTATGGAGCAAAAGGAGTTATTGTTCGTTCGATGACAAATGGAATCGACGACTATCCGCATACAGGAACTATGAGTTATGGCGATTTACCAAAAGAGTTACACATTCCAACTGCAGCCATTAGTTCTAGAGCCGCAACTATTTTAAGTACTGATTTAAAAGAAAATCCAAACTTACAATTCTACTTTAAACAAAGTTGCGAAACACTTCCAGACGCACCTTCATTTAATGTTGTTGGGCAGATTACGGGAAGTGAAACTCCAGAAAACATTATGGTCGTAGGAGGACATTTAGACTCGTGGGACCTCGCAGATGGCGCGCATGATGATGGTACTGGAATTGTACAATCACTGGAAGTAGCCGCCTTATTTAAAAAAAATAATATCAAACCAAAAAATACCCTGAGAGTTGTCTTCTTTATGAATGAAGAGAATGGAACCCGTGGTGCAAAAAAATATGCAGAATTGGCAATCCTAAACAAAGAAAATCATATTGGAGGCCTAGAATCTGACGCTGGTGGTCACACCCCAAGAGGGTTTTCTATCGATGCTAATCTTGCTAATACAGCACTTTTACAAAGTTGGAAAAAATTACTCGCTCCCTACGGATTACATGATATTGAAAAAGGAGGTAGTGGTGCAGATATTTCTCCATTAAAAGGAGATGCAGTTACATTAGTAGGCTACAGACCCGACAGTCAGCGTTATTTTGACTACCATCATACCTCTATCGATACGTTTGATAAAGTGAACAAAAGAGAACTAGAGCTCGGAAGTGCTTCTATGGCAAGTATTCTTTATTTAATGGACAAGTACCTCTACAATAATACACCTGTGAAACCATAAATAATGGATACTTTACTACTCGTTTTAAAAATCATCTTTGGATTATTTTTCACCTATGCAGGAGTCATGCATTTTATAAAACCGCAATTTTTTAAGCATTTTATTCCCAATTTTTTACCAAAATTGTCTGTGAATTATATCTTTGGAGGAATTGAAATTGTCCTAGGAGTCGCTTTGTTTTTTTCGCAAATCGTTAAAGAAGCTGCTGCTGGTATTTTTATATTGATGCTGCTTTTTTTACCAATTCATATTTGGGATCTAACAAAAGAAAGACCCGCTATTGGCTCTAAAAAACTGGCAATAATTCGAATTCCATTGCAATTTTTGCTCTTATATCTTTCCTATTTAATCTACACACACTCATGAAAAAAATATTATTCATTTTTAGCGTACTATTTGCATTCACTTCTTGCAAACAAGAAGCCGCAGATTTAATTGTCATCAATTCAAATACCTACACTGTTAATACTTCTTTTGAAAAAGCGGAGGCATTTGCAATTAAAGATGGAAAATTCATAGCGGTTGGAACAAATGCTGCGCTTCAGAAAAAATACAAAGCAACAGAAATTATTGATGCTGAAAACAAAACAATTGTACCTGGTTTAATTGATGCGCATTGTCACTTTTATAGAATGGGGTTGCAGCAACAAAAAGTAAGTCTAGAAGGAACGAAAAGTTACGATGAAGTTTTACAAAAAATTGTAGCTTTTCAAAAAGAGAAAAAGGTTGCCTTTATAACAGGTAGAGGTTGGGATCAAAACGATTGGGAAGTGAAAGAATTTCCGACAAAAGACAAATTGGATGCTTTGTTTCCAAACACTCCCGTAGCTGTTGGAAGGGTTGATGGACATGCCTTATTGGTAAACCAAGCAACTATTGATCTTTCTGGAATCACAAAAAATACAAAAGTTTCTGGAGGTGAAATCATTGTTGAAAACGGTAAAATGACAGGTATTTTAATTGATGCGGCAATGGACTTTGTAAAGTTTCCATCAACTACAAAACAAGAAGCAATTCAAGGATTATTGGATGCACAAAAAATTTCTTTTTCTTATGGTTTAACGACCGTTGACGACGCTGGACTCGGGAGGCAAACGATCGAATTGATAGACAGTCTTCAGAAAATAAAAGCGCTAAAAATGAGAGTTTATGCAATGGTTTCTGCAGATACTCAGGAAAATTTAGATTATTATATTCAAAAAGGAATTGTGAAAACAAATCGTTTAAATGTTCGTTCCTTTAAAGTCTACGGCGATGGCGCTTTGGGTTCAAGAGGCGCTGCAATGCGAACTTCATATGCAGATAGAGACAATCATTTTGGCGCACTCATCTATCCTGCAAAAAGGTATCAGGAAATTGCAAAACAGATTGCAGCATCCGACTATCAAATGAATACACATGCAATTGGAGATTCTGCAAATACTTG
>TARA_B110000908_G_scaffold141316_1_pt1 | contig 11502 bp, 11 predicted proteins | sample TARA_B110000908 | Tara Oceans TARA_B110000908 (sample SAMEA4398067) | marine metagenome | biome: Polar Biome; feature: [DCM] deep chlorophyll maximum layer (ENVO:01000326); material: water (ENVO:00002006), including particulate matter (ENVO:01000060) such as... | depth 36 m
GAGGCACCACAGGATGTCGATATCGTGAAGCTCAATGCCGAGTTGAACAAAACCTACCTCGCCTACGGTCGCATCGGTGCTTCCAAAAAGCATGATCAAACAAGAGAAGATGCCAACGCCGCAGCCAGGCCATCAAGCGGAGCCGCTGTCCAGCGTGCTGTAACCAAGGGGAGTTCCAACTACTGCAACACAAACTGGGACCTCGTTGACGCCCGCAAGACCAAGGACTTTGATATCACCAAGATCAAGGAAAAGGATCTACCCAAGGAAATGCAGAAAATGACGATCGATGAGCGCAAGGCCCACGTTGCCAAGAAGGCTAAGACCCGCGCCGGCATTCAGACCAAGATCCTTGAGCTCAACAAAAAGCGCAACGCCTACGTCGCAGTGAAGCGCAAGGAAATGGCCGACAAAGGAGGCGCCAAAACCCTCGACGAAGTTGTCGCCAGCACCGTCCGCGCCCAGGCTGAGAAAAAAGGTTACGCATTTAAGAAGTAGTGATTAGTGATTGTATGGGCTCCAGGATGTTTCAACTAAACATCTTGATAAGGGCCCATATGATCAGAATCCAAACAACAGCAGCGATGATACGCTCCACCCAGGGGTGATCAATTCAGCTCGGTGCTTTTGCTGGTAATGGCATCTCATCGTCTGAGCCACTACCACTGTCCTTGTAATGCTGCTCGCGTCGTTTATTAGACTTTTCAAAGCTTTGAGTAGACTCTTCCCTGTCGGCGTCCAATTCCGCTCGCGATTCGGCCAGCGGATCGTTGTCAAGAGACCCTAGCCAGACATCCTCGCTACCCACGGGTAAAACATCGTAAAAGCGATCCTCTCGACCGTAGTCGTAGTCATTCTCGACGATCCGCTCCAAGCACAGCTTGTGCCCAAAGTAGCCCGCCCGATACTTCGTATCCTTGATATCATCTTGGTAACAACTGCGGTCATCATTCGTTTTCTTGAGATCAAGAAGATAGGTCCCGTCCTCCTCCTCTTCCCAAGTTCCCTCCAAGGTTGTTAAACTCCATGGAAACAGATCATTGCTGATTTGGCGGCCAGTTGAAATCACCTCGCCCTTGTTCGGAGAGGAATGGAGGCGAATACAAAATCCCAGTTCGACTTCGTTTTCCGGGGATTCAGACGTCCATTGCTGCGTCTCACGGTATTGATGCTGAAAACTACACCAGCTATCAGGTTGGTTGATTTTTTGAAGCGTCTCATATTGCGGCTGCTCAGGGTTTGGCACCCCGAGCAGCTTAAAATCCTGAAACCGATGGCTGGCTCCCAGATCATCAAACACGATGAGCTGGTTGCCTACGAAAACAGCCGTGTAAGCCTGATCCTACAGATGCGCAACCTTGGCAATGGTCGGGTAAGAGTAATAATTGGAACTATCTCCCGGAATCTCATTTTCCCGTTCCTTGGCCGGTCGAATCCGTTTTATATCGAACCGTATCATCGACCCTTCAGCCTCATGGGTTTGCCACGTGCCCTCAAGGTCGTGATCAACAGTGATATCCTCGTCGCCTGTATAGAAACTACCATCGTTCTCGATGCCATGTGCTGTTCCGTCCGGATAAAAATGAAGGAGGATATCAATCGAAAAGACATTTTCATCAAAACCGTCACGATCCTTTGTGGTGAAGACATGGCGGGCAGTAAATGAAGTATGAGAAGCTTGGAGCATGGTCAGAATGGTAAATGGCACGTTTACAGCGACCTCAGCCATCCTGCCTGAAAGCAAAAGGGAATCAAGCACACGAATTACATCCTGATTACCTTTGCCTCATCCGGCTCAGCAGGAGATGGCCCAACATCGTATCTGGTATCTGCGTGCAGAATTGTGTGATAAAATATAGCCTGATTCAGGAAATTTATCTCATTGTGAATTAATGGATTATGGACCAGTCGATGCATTTTCAGGAAGAACATCCATAGATTGCGGCCCAAGACGGCATAAATTTTTAATCCCTTTAACCACGGGAAACCAGTCCTCGCAGCGGCCATATCTCGCATAATTTAATCTAACATGCCAAAAGTTTTTAAAAAGCTGAGCCTCTTGCATTATTAACCTAACAGAGTGATTTTTTTTTGTGCCCCACGCTTGTGTGATACCCCGCGCTCATGCCGGTTAGATTAGGCCTTAAACGTCCGTTTTTCTAGGGCTGTAGAGTTCTCAAGTAAAAAGAGCCTTTAAGCGATAAAAAGTATAAACCACAACATGTTGTATTGTGAATAATTTGTGGATACTATATGAGCAAAATGAGATTGACCGAAACGGTGGTTTTAAGGCATTATGCAAAGGCTGCGCGGGTGCCACAGGGCTCCTGATCATCCCACAGGAAATACCCCTCGATACGACCTTTCCACAGCATCCTCTGACTCACATCGCACATCTTTTTAAGCAATTCCCGATACTTTTAGCTCCCTTTAAACCCTTACAGAACATGGCAGATACCATTACCATTACTCTTGGTGAACGAACGTTCAACCTCGACCGCGAGAAAGCCGAAGAGGCCTACGCTGCCAAAAAAGTGCTCAACGGCCGCAACTCGATGTTTTTCAACATCTTACCCCTGAAATACAACTGGGCATACGAGCTCTATAGGGAGATGAAAAACACCCACTGGGAGCCTGCAGAAGTTTCCGTCAACGTTGATATCGCCCAGTTCAGCCAGCTAAGCGAGTCCTGCCAACAGCTATACAAGACCGCACTTGGAGCCTTCGCCCGCTCCCAAGAGCTGTTCCACTCACACGGCATCTACACCGTGCGTGATCTCGTAACCGCCCCCGAGTTGAAGCTGGTTTTCGGTCGATTCGTCCACGAGGAAAACACTCGTAGCGATGTCTTGGTGCACCTCCACGGTTCGCTTCAGATCAATCCCATGGAATGTGCCAGACTGGCCGCCATCCCCGCATTCACTTCTAAGGAGCAGTTCGTCGCCTCAAAGCTCAGCCCGCTGAATCACGATACCGATACCACCACCACGGCCAATAAACAGGCAGTGGCTCGGAACATTTTCCTCATCAACCAGTGCATGGAAGGCACTCAGGTTTTTTCCCTCTGGGCATCACTATTCTCCCTCGCCGCTCAGAACAAAATGCCCGGCACTGGCAAAGTTTTCCACAAACTGATCGGTGACATCACCTTCCGCCTTAGCCTATTTGATCAGCTGCTGCAAGAAATGGTCAGCGAGAACCCAGACATTTGGACCTCCGCTTTTAAAGATGAACTCACCGGCTACATGGTTGATGCGGTTCGCTTGGAAAAAGAACTCATCGCCGCACTTCCCGTCGCCGATGCCGGGCTCGATCCAGAAGCACTGGGCATCTACATCGAATACCTCTCCGATGAACGCCTCGCCGCCTGTAACCTACCTCGCCAGTATCATCACGCCTCCAGCCCATTTCCATGGCTCGATGAGAAACTTCATCTCGCATCAAGTCACACCGCCGCCATTGCCTCGTCCACCCTGGATAACTCATTCGACGACGACGACTTATAAGCCGCTAAGAATTCACCATTCACCATTCACCATTCAATATTCTGATGACTTCCGCTACTCTCGATAAGCACTCCATCCCCGTTGACGCCGATAAGGCTGAGCAGATTCTTGCTCAAAAAAGGGTCCTCGGTGGCCAGCCTATTCAAGGATTTGGTCTCGCCCCATTAAAATACCCATGGGCCTACGAGATTTACTCGAATATGCGCGCCAACCACTGGGAGCCGGAGGACATCCCAATGCAGAAAGACGTCGAGCAATGGCGCTCCGATGAAATTTCCGACGTCGAGCGCTGGATCATCAAGATGGGTATCGGCTACTTCTCAGCAGCCGAGGGCATCGTCGGCGATAACATGATTCACGTCATCTGTGAGTTTGTCTGCGCCCCTGAGCTTGAGCTGGTATTCCGTCGTCACGCCCATGAGGAAAACATCCACGCGGATTCTCTCGTCTACATGGTTTCCTCCCTCGGACTAAACCCCCACGAATGTGAGGCGATTTTCGAAGGTGTGCAGACGGTTCAGGAAAAAACCGATTTCGTCGTCGCAAACTCCCGCTCGCTTCGCCGCGATATGGACATGTCGCTGACCGAAAACAAACAAGCGCTCGCACGTAATATCTTTATCTTCGGTCAGTGCATGGAAGGCACCCAGTTCTACGGCCTGTTCGGGATGATCCTTAGCCTCTACCGTCAGAATAAGTTCCCCGGCATCGGCCAGATGTTCCGCTACACTCTACGTGACGAATCCAATCACATCGAGCTCCTGCGTAACCTGCTCGGAGACATCGTTGCCGAGAATCCTGAGATCTGGACAGACGACTTCAAAGAGGAACTCCGCCAGACCATGGCCGAAGCCATCAAGCTGGAGAAAAACTTCATCCGCGATTGTCTTCCTGTTACCGCCGTCGGCCTCAACATCGAAGACTTCCACCAGTATATTGATCACATCGCCGACCGTCGTCTCGTTTCCTGCGGACTCGATCCACTTGTCGGTAATACCAAAAACCCCTTCCCATGGCTCGCCGAAATGATCGACATCAAGAAGGAACAAAACTTCTTCGAAGGCCGCGTCACCGAATACCAAAAATCCACCGCCCTCGGTAACATCGACGACGATGATCTGTAACGCTCCGCTAAAGCTCCAAAGTAGGGTAAGATTACAACTTGCCGACAACCCAAGGAATAATCAACCCCTGCAAAAATTCGCCAGATTCGCGGTCAAGCGCCGCAGGTAACAATCCAAGCTCTCTCTCTCTCTCTCTCATATATAATACTCGATCAGCTAACACTGATCACCCCATTCCACCTGTTTCCAAACCCTCAGCCTTAATTCCTGCTCATAATGTACCGCTCCATATCACTCGAAGAAGACCTCGCACTAAAAAAAGTCATCACTGACCGTGCCTCCGCACCTAGCACTGAAAACGCTGGTTTTACTAACCGTTTCGACTGGCGTGCCGTCCTCGGTGAAACTTCCGCCGACCGCGTTCCACAGATCTTTATCACCCGCGGCACCGACGAAGAGGAACTCTCCCTCGCCAAAGTCGCCGACACCATCGGTAGTGCCCTCACTGACTTGTTAGTTTCCCGTCAGGAAAAGGACGATAAGATTTTCAACGACGAGAACCGCACCTTCGTTTCCAATGTCGCCAACAACGTTGCCAACTCCCTCACTGAGCAGGTGCAGGAAGGTGGCCAGCTTCGCCTCACCCGCAATGACCTCTACCTCCTCATCGAAAAAGCGCTGATCGAAAACGACGCCCACGATGTTGCCAAGTCCCTCGTCTTCTCCCGCTCACTTGAGAAAAACGGCGAAGTCATCGTCTCTGAGGAGCCACAGACTATGCCCGTCCGCCTGATCCGCCGCAACGGCAACGTCGTTCCATGGAGCCAGACCAAGATTGAAATCGCTGTCCGTAAGGCATTCCTTTCCATCAAAGAAGACCCCGAGGCCGCCGTCCGCGTTTCCAACGCCGTCACCGAAGCCATCCGCACCGGCGACTCCGCTTTCGCTCACATCGAGAACGTCCAGGATCTTGCCCAGGAGGAACTCATGCGCCAAGGTTACTTCAAAGCAGCCGAAGCCTACATCCTCTACCGCGCCCAACGCGCCCAGATGCGCCTCGATGAACTTCCTGTCGAAGACCCGAACCAAGAGTCCATGGTGGTTGTCACCGATGACGATGGCACCACAGAATTCTGGGACGGCACTGAACTGAAAAAACGGATCACCTTCGCCTCCATCGGCCTCGAGCTCTGCCTTGACGAGCAGGAAATCGAACAAGAACTCCGCCGATCAATCGGTGCTGAAATCACCCGTGAGGACCTCAAGTCCACCATCGTTCTCAATGCCAAGTCACTCATCGAACGCGATGCCGACTTCGCCAAATTCGCCGGCCGCGTCCTGCTCTCCTACATCTATGAGGAAGTGCTCGACTGGAACATCCTCACCGATGGTATCCGTAAGCTGAAGATCGCCCACAAGGAGCGCTTTAAGAAATACCTCGCTCACGGAATTAAGATCAAACGCATCTCACCCGAAGTCGTCGCTCAGTATGACATTAACAAACTCGCCGACGCCCTCGACCCCACAGCCGACCTCGACTTCGACTACCTCGGAGTCCAGACCCTCTACGATCGTTACCTCATCGTCGATAAAACAGGCGACAAGCAACGCCGTCTCGAGACACCCCAGTTCTTCTGGATGCGTGTTGCCATGGGACTCTTCCGTGCCGAAAAGGAAAACCGTGAGGACTGGGCCATCCGCCTATACTCCCTCTACAAAGGTCGCCGCTTCTGCTCCTCCACACCCACTCTCTTTAACTCCGGAACACTCCACTCCCAGCTCTCCTCCTGCTACCTCTACAAGGTTGATGACTCCATCGAGTCCATCATGCAGCGCGGTATTGCTGAAAACGCCTACCTCAGTAAATGGGCCGGCGGTCTCGGTGGATCATGGACCGCAGTTCGTGGAACAGGCGGCTACATCCAGGGCACCAACGGTGAGTCCCAGGGTATCATCCCATTCCTCAAACTTCACAACGACCAACTCGTCGCTGTCAACCAAGGTGGCAAACGCCGCGGTTCCGGTTGCGCCTACCTTGAGACCTGGCACAACGATATTGAAGACTTCCTCGAACTTCGTAAAAACACCGGTGACGAACGTCGCCGCTGTCACGACATGAACACAGCCAACTGGATTCCAGACCTCTTCATGAAACGCATGGAAGCCCGTCAGGACTGGTCACTCTTCCGCACCAACGAAGCACCCGATCTCCACGATCTCTACGGCAAAGCCTTCGAGCTTCGCTACGCAGAATACGAGGCCATGGCTGCCGAAGGAAAAATCTGGACCCGCAAAGTCCCAGCCATCGAACTCTGGAAAGGCATGCTCAAGATGATCTTTGAAACCGGTCACCCGTGGATCACTTTCAAAGACCCCTGCAACCTGCGTTCACCTCAGGACCACTGCGGCGTCATCCACTCATCGAACCTCTGCACTGAGATCACTCTCAACACATGCGAAGAAGAGACTGCCGTTTGTAACCTCGGATCTGTTGTGCTCGATACCCACATCACCCAAGACGGATCACTCGATCACGATATGCTTAAGGAGACGATCACCGTCGCCATCCGGGCCCTCGATAACGTTATCGATATTAACTTCTACCCGACCGAAGCCGCCAAGACAGCCAACAGCCGTCACCGCCCAATCGGAATGGGAGTCATGGGACTCCAGAACGCACTGTATAAGAAGGGCCTCTCCTTCGCATCCGATGCCGCCGTCGAATTCAACGATGAGTTTATGGAAGCCATCGCCTACTATGCTTACAACGCTTCCAGCGATCTAGCAGCCGAGTCCGGCACCTACTCCAGCTATAAAGGCTCCAAGTGGGACCGCGGCATCCTGCCACAGGACACCGTCGATAGCCTCGAAGACGAACGCGGCGTCAAGATTGATGTGCCACGCGGCTCTAAGATGGACTGGACTCACCTCCGTGAGAAAATCGCCGAGCACGGCATGCGCAACTCCAATGTGTTAGCCATCGCCCCGACAGCGACCATCTCAAACATCATGGGAACCACCCCATGTATTGAGCCGAATTACAAGAACCTCTACGTGAAGTCTAACCTCTCCGGCGACTTCATCGTCCTCAACCGTCAGCTCGTCCGCGACCTGAAGAAAGAAGGTCTCTGGAATCAGGACATGCTTGACCAGCTCAAGTATTTTGATGGTGAGCTTAGCGACATCGAAGACATCCCGGACGCACTCAAAGAGAAACACAAGACCGTCTTCGGAGTCGGCTACGATGCCATCATCGACGCCGCTGCTAGACGCCAGAAGTGGATCGATCAGAGCCAATCCGTGAACCTCTTCCTCGCCGAGCCCGACATGAAGACCCTGTCTCACATGTATCGCCGCGCCTGGCACACCGGCCTCAAAACCACCTACTACCTCCGCACCCTCCAAGCCTCTAACATCGAGAAATCAACCGTCGATATTAAGCAAAGCGGACAGAAAAAGGAATACACCAAAGCCGAAGTTCAGGCCTGCTCGATTGATGCGATGATCAATGGCGGTGAATGTGAAGCCTGCCAATAAGGCTAGCTTGCCGTGCCCTCCGAAGCCTTGGCGTAGGAGGGTCAGTAAAAAGATTTAGTTGTTTGTTTCATTTGTTAGCCCTCCTTCTCGTCATGAGTTGGGGGGTTTTTCTTTACAATGTGTGCCAGAATAGGCAAAGCTAACATGAAAAACTGGAGTTGTGCTAGCTTAGGAAAGCTGGCTGATCACACGAAGTGAGTAAATTGGTTATTGCTAAAACTCTGACTGTTATTCTTACAATAAATCATACAATTTGCGAAAGCGTGACCCCATTGAAAAGGATCTTCAATTGATCGTGTTATATGGTGATAATGGATCTGGAAAATCTACGATTTGCAATATAAAATCTAACATCCACTCAACAGAATCCCCAAAATACTGAACCTATGAAAATATCCCCTACTTTTAAACTTCTCCTCATCACTACGGTAGTTGCCGCCATGGCTTGCTTCACGGTATCTGCAGAGATCGCGCAGCCGGGCAAAGTTCTCGATATCACTGCCAAAAATTGCAAGAGAATCGAAGTAAGTAATTCATACGCAGGCCCTCGAAGCACGGTGATATTCTATACCTTCAAGGATCGGAATGCCATTCTCAGTGTGCACATCGATAACAAGAACAAGGACTTCCCTGTTTCGGCAAAGATCTACACATTTGCCGGGGATGTTACCCAAACAGGTCTGGAGAGATGGATAAACAACCAACACTCCGATGGCCTGTTCCCAGATGTTCCGAAGCCTTTGAAAACTCACAAGGTCCCGGCGGCCTCATGTAAGGCGACCTCCAATAAGCTAATCGATACAACCGGGAAAGGAAAGTGGGAGCATAAAAATTTTTCCGTCGCTTTTCAGCTAAAAGGTGTCCCCGCTATAGAGGGCATCACGGTCAAGGACCTCACCGACAAGGCAAAGGTACACGTGAAAAAAGGGTAGAATTCCCTGAAAGATCAAGGGGTCGGGAAGGAATGGCACTTAGATAAGCCTGTTCAGACTAGATGCCATTATTCTCCTGAAAGGAGGAGGGAATCCAGCCCATGGCTTCAGCTATGGGAAGCTGGAGTTGCCGATCTGTAGCGTCCTGAAAGGCCGCGGGAAAGTTTGGAATGACACTTGATTCAAGCGAGTCCTGGGAGGCTTTATTTTGAAAAAAGTGTTGGTGAGACTTGACGGTTTTCGGATTAGGTGAGTACAAGGAGTAGATATGAGTTTTACAGAAAATACAGAGTTTGGAGATGATATTGAGATTTTGTTAAGTGAGCTTGAGGCTGCTAGTGAGGATCGTGCTTTGACGCGAGGAGAGCGAGCTGTGATCGATGTGGTGGATGCAATTCGTTTGATTGAAGGAGGTGAGGGTTTGCATGAGTTTTGGCAAAGTGATTTAAATCATTCTCAAATAATGAATTCGTTTGATGTCATAGGGACGGAGCGGATGGTGGATGCCATTAAGGCGGGTCAGTGGTGTGAGACCCGGCTTGAGGATCGAAGTCTCTATACGGAGACTGAAGCTGACTATTTGAGTGAGCTTGAGGAGGAAATGTATGAGGCAATTACGGAGGTGCCTGATATTTTGGTGGAGTTTGTTGAAGATGGGATGGGGGAAGAATCTTGAGGGCATCCCCGATCAAACCTAGGGCGTTGCCCCAGGCTATGATATGCCGCCCGCTTTGGGGCTAAAAATGACGATACACGCCCTTAAGTCAGTACCATTCGGCTCAGTTGGCTCAGACCACACTGCGCTCAGAAATTGGTAAACTTGAACTCGATAAAACTTTCGAGGAGCGAGACACCATCAACGCCAATATCATTAATGCCCTCGATAAGGCATCTGAACCTTGGGGTTTAAAAATAACGCGTTATGAAATAGCTAACATCACCCCACCGAAGTCGGTGAAAGATGCCCTGGAAAAGCAGATGCGTGCTGAGCTCAACATAGAAGATCGCGTAGGAACAACAACAGATTAGTCGACCCTTTACTGGAGGGTTGGCGCAACGAGCGGTAGGGTCGTGTGTGGGCTCTGCCGTTTATTTTTTAGATGGTAACTTGTGAGCCGATTGCATTGAATCCGCTCATGAACGAAGTAGAGAAGGCCGCCTGTGATTGGAATCAACGCTACCTAGATGGCGATACACCATGGGACAAGGGGCTGGCCTCTCCTGCGCTTGAGGAAATCATCGCAGATGGGCACATTCCGGTTGGGTCTGATGTATTAATTCCTGGTTGTGGCTATGGTCATGATGTCCGAGTCATCGCTGAAACGGGATGCGTGGCGGTCGGGATGGATATTTCTGAATCTGCCGTGGCCGGCGCGAAACTGGAACACAAAGGAACAGCTGCGATGTTTGAATGGGGTGACCTCTTCGACCCCTCACTCGCTGAGAAAAAATGTTATGACATCATCTGGGAGCATACCTGCTTTTGTGCGATTTTACCTGAGCAGCGTGATGCGTATGTTGAGGCCGTTCATCGTTTATTAAAGCCACACGGAGTATTGATAGCGGTATTTTTTGCCTTTGGAGATGATGAAAAAGGCCCTCCATTTAAAACGAATATCGATACCCTACACCGGCACTTTGAAAAATATTTCACCCTCGAATGGGAACGTAGACCTAAACGATTTTTCCCAACTCGAGAAGGTCAGGAATGGTTGATGTGCTGGTCTCGAAAATAGTTCCGATTTAGGAAATATTTGGGATACACATTGAGTATCCGCTCGGCTTGGTATAGCGTGCTGGTTTTACCTGTGAATGGATACCTTTCTACTCTCATACTGGCTGCATGGCTAACCAGTTGTTATCATCACGCTCCCATGCCCGGACCTGTGGGTGCAAGGGGAGCTAGGGGGGGAGGCGCTTGATGATTATGTAGGCACGGATGATGTGGCTAGGTTCGAATTGGTGGCGAGCTATGAAACGGAAGATGGAAACCTTAATGAGGTGATCAACAAGATCAAGGAGGGCGACCTTGTTGCCTTGTGGATGACCAAGGAGCAAACAAGGCGCGGTTTTCTCAATGTAAGACTCAGCGCTTTCGCCTATGTCGTGTTAGAATACGGCCACCTCGGCATAGCCGTGTAGGTTCCTGGACGGGAACCTCCTATCCGACTCTATTCAAGCTTGCCGAAAATTGGTTCGTGTTTAAGTGGAGGACTGGATGATTTGAAGGATAAGAACTTTAGAATATTTTGGCTAGATCGTTGGGATGAAATGAGCGCTGATCGACTGCGTGAATTTGTCCGTATTGCTCGGAAAAGATCGAGGAAGGTATTTGGCTATGATTACTTGGCCGCAGGAGGCGTATGGAGCAATCATCTTGAGCCGCGATATCCTGATTAGATCGTTGGAGGCTATATGTGCTCGACGTCCGTAGCCGCCGCACTGCACTACGCTGGGCTTGAT
>TARA_B110000908_G_scaffold30619_1_pt1 | contig 11501 bp, 11 predicted proteins | sample TARA_B110000908 | Tara Oceans TARA_B110000908 (sample SAMEA4398067) | marine metagenome | biome: Polar Biome; feature: [DCM] deep chlorophyll maximum layer (ENVO:01000326); material: water (ENVO:00002006), including particulate matter (ENVO:01000060) such as... | depth 36 m
TGTTTTAATATCGGACGCTCTAGAACTATTCTTTTGGTCTACAAAAGTAAGTCTATAATTCAAACTAAGATTTGGTGCTTTTGTAAAATTGGTCCCAATTCTTGTATTGATTCCTTTTACAAAACTTTCGTTAATATTCTCTATCGAATTGATCGATTGGTAACTTTTCCCATAAGAAAAATTCCCTCCTAATCTTGCGGTAATCTTTTTAAAGGTTTTGCTAAGGTTTCCATAGGCTGAAAGACTTTCATTATCAAAAGTAGAATTGATTGATGAGCTGCTAGAAACTACGGATCCAGGCTGAAAAATAGTGTTTCTATTTACTTGATCTGCTGTTTTACGATAATTTACTCCTCCAAAAATACTACTTCCGTCAAATAAGTTAAAACTTCTATAATTTAACCTTAAGTTATGTGTACTTGCATTTGTTAAATCTGAATTTCCAGCAAAAAAGGAGTTGTAGCTATTGGCAACAACACCTCTTGCAATTTGATTTACGTCTGTGAAATTCACTTCTTTTTTATAGGTAAAATTCAAGCTCTCACTTCTTTTAAACTGCACCACCATATTAAATTCTGGTAATAGTTTTGCAAATTTATCTTGAAACATTTCAGAATCATACTGAATATTCTTAGAGGTATAGGAGTGTATGGTAACTCCAGGAGTAAAGGTGAAAATACCTGATTTTAAACGATATCTTAATCCTCCATAAATATCTGTAAAGTTATACTCGGTATCGTTTGTAATTCTAGCATTGTCTACTCCTTCAATCGTTGGATCTGGCTCGAATTCAGTGCCATTGTCTAACGTTTGAAAAAAGCGAGAATTGAAGTTTTGTTTGCTTAGAATGGTACCCATAACAAAATTCAAATTGCTCTTCGAATTTAAAATGTAATAGTAGTCTAATTTTGCATCTAATTGATTCGATTTCACTTTTCTTTCTTGTTCTAAATTGTAGAACTGGTTCGACTGATCCAAGCCTAAAGCTCCAGCTGTATCGTCAAAACCATCATTATCTAGAGCATCGTTGTTATTCGGATCATTCTCTAAAGATGCCACATAAAACGGATCTTCATCCTGTAATAAGTGTTTTACTTCTAATGCAAAAATACTGGTTTCGCTTGCGGTATAGAAATAGCTTAAATCTTGATTTATGGTAAATGGTGTTGCGTTTTCTGATTCCATAATATCACTTAACACCAAAGAATTTACATCGTTAATTCGGAATTCATTTGTAAAACGACCAGATACATTGTAATTCATTTGATTGTTAAAATCCCTCTTATAGGTAGAATTAAATCGAAACAATCCTGAATTACTTGTTTGATCTGTTGTGTTATCAACAAAATCATCTGGTGTATCTGGATCTACATAATCGATCGCATTGATATTTCTTTGACCATTGCTATTGCTCGAGAAAATTAAAAACCCACTTAAATCTAATTTCTTATTGGGTGAATAACTAAAATTTAATGCACTCAGCTTAGTTTCAATTCGGTTAGCATTTCTGGCATTGGCGGTTAAAAATCCAATTCCAGCATCTGCAATGTTAATATTGGTTCCGTTCGATGGGCTCTGACTTTGAAAACTCCCACCAAAACCTCTAAGGTCTCTTCTGCTTAGGACAACATCTCCCATATTGTTTACATCTCCAATTATATTTAAGGTGTACTTTGGCGTGTAATAAAACAATTTCGGTTGAAAAAGATACAGTCCAGTGTCTGGAGAATCTCCACCACCTGCGGTAACGTCTCCAAACCAAAAGTTCTTTTTCCCTTCTTTTAATTTAATGTTGATAGCTACTCGGTCTTGGTTGTTTTGTACACCACTTAACTGATTTACATTTGAGTAGTTTCTTAAAACTTGAATTTTATCTACTGCGTTTGATGGGATGTTTTTTGAGGCTAATTTGGTGTCTCCACTAAAAAACTCTTTTCCATCTACCATTATTTTTTCAACGACTTTTCCTTCTACTTCAATTTCACCAGCATCGTTTATTTCTACTCCTGGCAATTTCTTTAAGACGTCTTCTAATTTACGTTCGGAACCATTTTTAAAGGAATCTGCATTGTAAATAATGGTATCTCCTTTAATGGTTACAGGCATTTTAGAAACAATATTAATACCGTCTAACATGTTGTCTTCTGACATGGTGTAATTTTTAGAGGTATTGGTTTCGGTTATTTTTAAAAACTCGCTTATATCTCTAAAACCAACATAACTAATTTTTATGTTGTAATTGGTATTCTTTTTTAAATCTAATTTAAAATTTCCTTTTCCGTCTGTAAAACCATAGGAAGCAATTCTTTTTGCAATGGTATCAATTGCAATTACATTTGCCATTTCTAAAGGGTTTCCAATAGAATCTTTCACAACTCCTTTCAATTCAATTTGAGCAGTAGAAATCCATGATGCCATACAAATGGCAATAAATAGTAATTTTTTCATATAAATATTTTGATTGGTAATTGTACTTTTTAGTAGCCTCTTCCTCTACCACCACGTCCTCTACTTTTAAAACGCTCTTTTAACTCTTCCGTTTTTTCTTTTACTATTTGAGTGTACTCCTCTCTCGAAACTTCTTTCCCTTTTTTAGGTTCTTTAATCTCTATAACTCCAGATGAACTAATTGAAACTTCTGTACACAACATGGTGGTTCTCCCAGCGTTTAATTCTAAAATCAATCCTGGCAATCCGTAATATTTATCTGGACCTGAGCTCACTGGAATCTGCGGTGCATACCAAGCGGTAACTGTTAACATTTTTTTCTCTGGCATTTTGGCCTTCGCATTTGTAGAATCTTTTTTCTTATCGTTTCCTCTTCTACTAAAAATGCTTCCCCAATCTACATTGGTGTCTTCTTTGACTAAAGTGGCTTTGTAACAAGTATAGTTTCCGATTTTTTTGGTTTCTATTCCTAATTCCCATTCCAATTGCCCCATGTCTTCTGCAACTAAAAAACGTTTGCTAAATTGCTCAACGTCTTCAATCATTTTTTTGTCTTTTAGACTTTTATAGATTGAACCTTGTCCGTTGCTTCTTCCCCAACTTGGACCTGAAGCTCCAGGACCTTCTAATGCTACATCTTCTTTAAAAGAAGATTCCGTTTTATTAAAACTTAACGTATATGTTTTCTCAAGAAAATTCTTAAAACGTGCCATCATCTGTTTCTTACGTTGCTCTGGCATTTTATCAAATCGGCTCATATCCATAGAGGTCTTGGACATATAAACTGCTTTCCCTTGAAAATTATTTTGCGCAAAAGTGAAGGTTGCAACAAAGACTAATAGTATCGTAAATAGTGATTTCATAAATTGATAGTATAAATTTTTAATCAAAAATAATATTATTTAACTACTTTTTAGACTTAAAAAGAAATTAAAAGTTTAATCCGTTTAAAAAAAAAATACAAACTTATACTATCCTCCAATTTTAATATTGATGCCATGTCCCATGTTTGCTCCATTTCTTCCTTTAAAACTTTCCATCATTTCTTGTGTCTTTTCTTCTTGAATTTTATCATAGACTGCTTGCGAAACAATTTTACCTTTTTTGGGTGCTATAATTTCAGTTTTCTCGGAAGGGTTCAAGACAATTTCTGTGCAAACAATCAATCTTTCTCCATCATTTATTTCTAAAATTAAACCAGGCAACCCTTGATAGTTATCCGGTCCATTACTCACAGGGACTTGTGTTGTATACCATGCCGTTGTCGTAATTGTTTTTTTTATTTTTTCTTCTTTGGATTCCCCATTTTCAAACATCATATTCATATGCTCTACTTCTCTGGTAAAGGTTGCTTTATAGCATGTATAGTTTCCGATATTTTTAGTTTCGGTAGAGAGCTCCCATTGATAGGTTGGTAAGCTGTCTTTTACTAAAAAACGCTTCCCCATAATTTCGGTCTGATTTACAAAACTTTTTTCATTAATGTTCTTAAAATACACACTCCCATTTCCTGAACCTCCAAAAGACATCACCATCATACCGGCACCACCTAGTTGAGGGTTTGGCACATCTAATTTGACGTCTTCTTTATAGGTAGACGTTTTTTTGTCAAAATTTAAAATAAATGTTTTCTGATTCATTTTTTGAATTTGTGCCTGAAGTTGTTTCTGCATATCATCAGAAATACCTGAATTTTGTTCTGCATCAAACGAAATCGTAGACTTTAAACTTGTTTTGTAAATTGCTTTTCCTGAAAAATTTTGCGCGTTCAACGCAAAAGAAACTAAAACGATTAAAATGGAAATTGCAGTTTTCATAAGGTATCATGTTTTTAATTGAGTGCAAAGTTAGAAATTAAATTAAAACGGTTACACATTTAACATCTTTTAACAGCTTTGTTGCAATAATCCAAAAAATATTATTTTGAAAAAACAGCAAACATTCAAATCGTAAATATTGGAGAATTTGGTTATAAATTGATTTGCTAATGAACATCTAATGGCAAAAATTTACTACCTTTATCGAACCAACCAAACCTCTAATATTTAATTTATGCACGTTGCAATTGCAGGAAATATTGGCGCAGGTAAAACTACGCTTACAAAACTTTTAGCCAAACATTATAACTGGAAACCACATTACGAAGCTGTTGACGAAAATCCTTATTTAGATGATTTTTACTCAGAAATGGAGCGTTGGTCATTTAACTTACAAGTCTATTTCTTAAACAGTCGTTTTCGTCAAATTTTAGAATTACGCGAAACAGGTAAGAAAATTATACAAGATCGAACGATTTACGAAGACGCACATATTTTTGCGCCGAACCTACACGCAATGGGCCTAATGACCAATAGAGATTACGGGAATTATAGCTCTTTATTTGAGTTGATGGAAAAACTAGTAACACCTCCCGATTTATTAATCTACTTGCGTGCAGACATTTCTACCTTGGTAGGTCAAATTCACAAAAGAGGGAGAGAATACGAAAACTCAATTAGTATTGACTACCTAAGTCGTTTAAACGAACGATACGAAGCTTGGATCTCAACATACACCAAAGGAAAGTTGTTAATCATAGATGTCGACAATTTAGATTTCGTAGAAAAACCAGAAGATTTAGGTTATGTGATTGATCGAATTGACGCACAAATCAATGGGTTATTCTAAAAAATAATTTTTATTCAAATATCTAAGAGACCTTAAAAGGTCTCTTTTTTTATTCCAAAAAAGAGCACACAAAACATTTTTTCAAAAAAACACCTTCATTTTGTAACAAAGTAATTGTTTGAAACGTATAATAGACTGAGAACAGATATGAACCCCTAATATTTTTTTGATACTTCAATGAGACAGCTTAAAATTACAAAGCAGGTAACCAATAGAGAAACTGCATCGTTAGACAAATATTTACAAGAAATTGGTAAAGTAGATTTAATTACTGCAGATGAAGAAGTAGAATTGGCACAGTTGATAAAAGCTGGAGATCAAGGTGCTTTAGAGAAGTTAACAAAAGCGAATTTAAGGTTTGTGGTCTCGGTTGCAAAACAATACCAAAACCAAGGATTAACCTTACCTGATTTAATTAATGAAGGAAACTTAGGTTTAATTAAAGCTGCAAAACGTTTTGATGAAACGAGAGGTTTTAAATTTATATCCTATGCCGTATGGTGGATTCGTCAATCAATCTTACAAGCATTAGCAGAACAGTCTAGAATTGTTCGTTTGCCATTAAATAAAATTGGTTCTATTAATAAAATTAACAAGATGTACGCTTTCTTAGAACAAGAAAACGAACGTCCTCCAAGTGCAGAAGAGATTGCTAAGAAATTAGACATGACTGTAAATGACGTAAAAGAATCGATGAAGAATTCTGGACGACATGTGTCTATGGATGCACCGTTAATTGAAGGAGAAGATTCTAACTTATACGATGTATTAAACTCAGGAGAATCTCCAAACCCAGATAGAAAATTATTGCACGAGTCTTTACGCATTGAGATTAACAGAGCCTTGGAAACTTTAACACCAAGAGAAGCAGATGTTGTAAAACTATACTTTGGCTTAGGTGAACACCAACCAATGACCTTAGAAGAAATTGGTGAAACATTCGACTTAACACGTGAACGTGTGCGTCAAATTAAAGAAAAAGCAATCCGAAGATTAAAACATACCTCAAGAAGTAAAATTTTAATGACCTATCTTGGATAGACATTTATGTAAATAAAACTTGTAAAACTCTCGAATTAATTTCGAGAGTTTTTTGTTTTATATCCCTATTTTTACAGTATCAAACACACAACAACTAACAGATGAGTAATTTAATAGCACCTTCAATTTTAGCGGCAGATTTCGCCAATTTACAACGCGATATCGAAATGGTAAACAACAGTGAAGCCGATTGGTTTCATATTGATATTATGGACGGCGTATTCGTTCCAAACATTTCTTATGGAATGCCCGTTTTAAAAGCCATCGCTAAGCATGCTACAAAAACAATTGACGTGCATTTAATGATTGTAAATCCAGATCAATACATTGAAACTTTTGCAAGTTTAGGAGCCAATATTTTAACCGTTCATTACGAGGCGTGTACCCATTTACATAGAACCGTTCAAGCCATCAAAGCAGCAGGAATGAAAGCTGGAGTTGCCTTAAATCCACACACACCAATTGCGGTTTTAGAAGACATTATTCAAGACTTAGACTTAGTATGTATTATGAGTGTAAACCCTGGTTTTGGTGGACAATCTTTTATTGAAAATACCTACAAAAAGACTGCACAATTAAAACACTTGATTGAGTTCACTAAATCCGAATGTCAGATAGAAATTGATGGTGGTGTTACCAATAAAAACGCCAATGCATTAATAGAAGCCGGTGCCAATGTTTTGGTTGCTGGAAGCTATGTTTTTGGTGCAGAAAACCCTACAGAAACCATTGCAGATTTAAAAAATAGTATTGGATAGAAGATACGCAGTTGTAGATATAGAAACTACAGGAAATGGACACAAGGGGCAAAAGATCACCGAAATCTCCATTTTTATTTTTGATGGAGAAAAGGTACTCGACGAATTTACAACGTTGGTCAATCCAGAAGCACCCATTCCTGCATTTATAACAAATCTTACTGGAATTACCCAAGCAATGGTTCGAAACCAGCCCAGGTTTTACGAGATTGCAAAAAGAGTTGCAGAAATTACCAAAGACTGTATTTTTGTAGCGCACAATGTCAATTTCGATTACAACATCATTCACGCAGAATTTAAAAGTTTAGGGTTTGATTTTAAAAGAAAAAAACTCTGTACAGTTCGTTTGTCACGGAAAATAATTCCGGGACTTCGATCCTATAGTTTAGGGAATATTTGTGCAGATGAAGGCATTCCTATTTCAGCAAGGCACCGCGCAAGAGGCGATGTAGAGGCAACGGTTGAACTGTTTAAAAGGTTGCTAAAAAGAGATGACAACTTTACCATCAATTCTTTTTTAAACCCAAAATCGAGGCAAGCCACTTTACCTCCACTTTTAGACAAAGAGCTTGTTGATCAGCTGCCTGAAAAACACGGAGTTTACTATTTTAAAAACGTAGCAAAAGAAATTATTTATGTTGGAAAAGCAAACAATATAAAGCAACGCGTCATCAGTCATTTTTATGACAAAAAGAAGAAAGAAGTTACGATGTGTCAAGAAACTGCAGACATCACCTACACTACAACTGGCAGCGAGTTATTGGCACTCTTGCACGAATCTGCAGAAATAAAACAACACTACCCAAAATACAACAGAGCACAAAGACGCGCAGGAGAGGCTATAGGATTGTTTACGTATGAAGATCAAAAAGGAATCCTTCATTTGGCATACAACCGCTTGAAGTTAGCGCCAAATGCCATCATGAAATACTACACTGTTATAGAATGTAGAAAACACATTGAGCAGCTGTGCAAAGAATTTGAATTGTGCCCAAAATATTGCCATTTACAGACCAATGTATCGAGTTGCTTTCACTATCAACTTAAAGAATGCAAAGGCATTTGTTGCGACAAAGAAACAGTAGAAGACTATAATAAACGTGTAAATGAAGCCATTATGTCGGTTGGAATTGGCGCAGAAAATTTAGTGATTACAGAAAAGGGAATTGCTAAAAATGAAATTGGTTTTGCTTTAATTTTGAATGGAATATATCAAGGCTTTGGATATTTAGACAAAGACCAAGCAGCACAATTGACACAACCTGAGGATTATCAATTTTTTGTACAACCCAAAAAAGACAATCGAGATGTGCAACGAATTGTTGCAAGCTACCTGAAGAAGAAAGCAAAACTAAAACAAGAACAGAATGGAGAAATCAGCTTATAAAATACACATTATTGGTGCAGGAGTCAGTGGTTTAATCGCCGCCAAAGTACTGGGAAACAATGGTTATTCTCCTATCATTATTGAGGCATCTAAAACGGTTGGTGGTCGTGTAAAATCGGATACCGTACAAGGGTATCAGCTAGACCATGGTTTTCAGGTACTATTAACTTCCTATCCAGCAGCAAAGAAATACTTAGATTTTAAAGCTTTAGAACTTCAAGAATTATTGCCGGGTGCTACTATTTTTAAAAATGGAAAATCACAAACCATTGGAGATCCGTTGCGTAATTTCTCGCTGCTATTCCCAACACTTTTTGCTACGATTGGTACTTTTTCTGATAAACTCAAAATCTTAAAACTTAATAACTATTTAAAGAAAAAATCGATTTCCGATATTTTTAAAACCCCTGAAACAACTACCTTAACTTATTTGCAAACGCTTGGTTTTTCGGAAGCCATGCTACATGATTTTTTCAAACCTTTTTTTAGCGGTATCTTCTTAGAACCCAATTTAGAAACTTCGAGTAGAATGTTCGAATTTGTCTATAAAATGTTTGGAGACGGTTTGGCAACTATACCAAAAGCTGGGATGCAAGCCATTTCGAATCAATTAAAGGATGGTTTAAAAAACACAACAATAGTGTTGAATTCTCCTGTAAAAGAAGTAAAAAACAAGACTGTTATTTTACAAGATGGTTCAGAAATAGAAAGTCATTTTACCATCATTGCCACAGAAGCAAGTCATTTGGTTGCTAATCTTAAAAACCAAGAAACGGACTGGAAGAGTTGTGACACCTTGTATTTTGAAACTTCAAAAAGAACCATTCAGAGACCCATCATCGGTTTAATTGCTGACGAAAACGCATTGATTAACAATATTTTTTACAACACTTCAATCTCAACTGAAGCGAAAGGAGGCAAGGAATTACTATCGATTACTGTTGTTAAAAATCACGATTTAACAGCAGAAAAACTCATTGAAAAAGTCATTGAAGAACTGCATGTTTTTTGTGGGATTGTAAATCCAAAATTCATCAAACATTATCAAATTAAAAAGGGCTTACCAAAACTAGACAACCTTCAATACGAACTCTCAAGTACTGAAACAAAACTGACTTCTTCCATCTTTTTAGCGGGAGATCAGCTCTTAAATGGTTCTTTAAACGCAGCGATGATTGCTGGAGAAAGAGCAGCCATGGGAGTTATTGGCACCTTACAAGATGGATTGATTGTGGATGAATTGACATCAGAATACTCATAAAAACAAATCGTAATTATTGTGTTTTACCTTTAAGTAATAAAATCAAGCAGATAGGTAAGCGACCAACAAAAACAAGTAAATACTGAGATAAAATAAATAGAAATTTCTAAATTTTTTATACTGAAGGTTTTCTGGATAGAGATTCCCAAACAATCCTTTTAATTCTTTCCAAAAAAAAGGTTTGATATTGATGGTCCAGCTATCTGTCTCATAGATAATTTTTCGAAATTTACTTCTGTAGTATCCCAACGGAAACCCCCAAGCCATAAAGATAAAAAATAGAATATTCTTAGTGCTAAAATCCATAATTATTTATTTTTCAGGAAACCACGGTAAAAAAGAATTGGTTTTTTTTATATAATCTCTATATAAAGGCTTTGTGTCTTTTAAGGTTTTCTCAAGTAAGCGCACTCCCGAAACTTTAATAATTAATAAGGTCATTATAATAGCACCTATTACCTGCCAATAGCTACCGGAAGCAACACTAAAAATTGCATAACTCCACCAAACTGCAGCATCACCAAAATAATTTGGATGGCGGGTGTATTTCCAAAATCCAGTATCTAAAACCTTTCCTTTGTTTTTTATATTTTGCTTAAAGCGCATTAACTGATAATCTCCGCCTGCTTCAAAAATAAAACCGACACTCCACACTATAATTCCTAAATAATCCAGGCCATTCAAGGCACCAGAATTGGTACTCGTATGAATTCCTAAAAGAGGCAGCGATATAATCATAATGAGACTCGCTTGTAATAAAAATGTTTGGAAGAAACTAAACCACCAATAGCGTTTAGGTCCATAACTTTTTCTGAACTCCTGATATCTAAAATCCTCCCCTTTACCACTATTTCTGATGGCTAAATAAATCGCAAGCCGCAAGCCCCAAATAGTTACTAGTGATAAAACTAATAGTTTTCTTGCTGAAAAATCTCCAGACATACAGGCATAAAATACATTGACACTTACAAAGCCGAAACCCCAAAAAACATCAATAATACTGACGTTTTTAATAAACACACTCCAGATCCATAATAAAGTGACAAAAGTGACGATCATCAAAGCAGCTTGAAAAAATAAATTCATGATTGGAAATTGTAATTGGTTGATAACTCAAAGATACTAACTATTCAGCAACAAAATATGGATACATATAGCACTGTGATTTGTTCAACTAAACCTCAAGACTATGTGCAGAAAATGACTTTTCGCAGTAGGAACGTAAAGTCAAAAAAGTTCAGGAAAACCTTAATGGGCTTAACATGGGCTAATACCATTAAGTTAAAATTGTAGTATTGAAACTATAAAAAATGGAGTCGCTGAACACCAATACATAGTAGGCAATAAAATTAATACCATGAAAAAAATTATTTATTTTTTAACTATTTCGCTGATGATTATCAGTTGTGATAGCAAACCTCAAGGAGTTTCTATACCAAGTGAACTCGCAAAAAACGAACAGGTTGTTGTTTATTTTGACACTTTTAATGAGGTTATAGATGAGTATGTTGGAATGATTGAAGATTTAGCGGAAGCTTCTAAAAAAAATGAAGGTAAAACAGATTTTGCAAGCGCTATGAGTGCACTGTCATCAGTAGCCAATTCAACAATGAAAATGGCTCCTTTATTAGAAAAAATCGATCAATTTGAAGCCAAAGGGGATATCATGAAAGAAACCCTTACAGAAGAGGAAATTCTAGCTTTTGCAGACACCTATGCTAAAATGTTGATTAGAATCCAAGAAGCCAGTTTAAAAATTAATAAATAAACCTTAAATTTTATATTATGTTGTACTTATATGCTTTAATTTTATTTCTATGTGGTGTTGGCTTAGCATGGTTTGGTCAAAAAAAATACGGCCTTAGTTTTGCTGTTACTAACTTTGTATCATCCATGTCTTCTTCTTTTTATTCAGGGAGTTCTAAACATCGTGAATAAG